>ERZ780149.2344-NODE-2344-length-17877-cov-9.140669_pt1 | contig 17877 bp, 23 predicted proteins | sample MGYA00511367_ERZ780149 | MGnify/ENA primary metagenome ERZ780149 (study PRJEB29588, sample SAMEA2153852) | human gut metagenome | biome: human gut; feature: human-associated habitat; material: faeces | place: Denmark | collected 2008/2010 ... | reverse complement strand
ATTAAATATTTTTTATTTAGTAATAATATAATTATTAATGATAAGAAATATAATTTATCACTAATAGCATCTAAGTATTGTCCAAGTTTAGAATAAGCATCTAATCTTCTCGCCAAATATCCATCTATACTATCCGAGACTGCACCGTATACATATAGTATTAGTGATATAAGAATATTATCTTTAATAAAAAAGATAAAACCTAATATTAATGATATAATTCTCGATATAGTAATTATATTTGGTAACATTTTCTTAAATCTATACATTATAACATCCCTTCATATTGATTATACAATAATATAGGTTAAAAATCAATTAACTAGTGTAAAATAGATATAATATAATTTACTTATCAATATTATTTTGATATAATTTAGAAGTGGAGGATAAATATTATGGAAAATATGGTCGAAAGTTTAGTTAATTTATTTAATGGCTTAGGAAAAGAGGTAGTAGTATTTATTATATCAATGCTTCCTTTACTAGAACTAAGAGGAGGATTACTCGCAGCATCTCTTCTTAATCTTGATTTCTTACCTGGTTATATTATAAGTATAGTAGGAAATACTCTTCCTATTCCTATAGTTTTACTTTTTTTAGAAAAAGTTTTAAATTGGTTAGAAAAGTTTAAAGTAACTAAAAAGTTTGTAAATAAAATAGAAAAAAAGATATTATCAAAGAAAGACCAAATAGAAAAATATGGATATATTGGACTTATGTTATTTGTAGGTATCCCTCTTCCTGGTACCGGTGCTTGGACAGGAGCAGGTCTTGCTGTATTATTAAATATGGATAAAAAGAAATCATTTATCTATATTATGCTAGGAGTTATTCTTGCAAGTATCATTATGAGTGTTATATCATATGGAATACTTGGTAATATTATAAGATAAAGGGTATAGAGTTAAACTTCTATACCTTTTATTTTATATCATCAAAAGTAACTTTTCCTAAATATCCATCTTGAAGATCTTTAATGACTCTTTTATATACTCTATCATAGTCAGTTTCATTATTTTTGTATGCTCCTATTTTTTTACCTATTTGATCTAGTATATCTACTATATCATTAGTGTCTGTAATATTATATCTTGTTTTAATATTATCAGGATAATCAGATAACATTTTATTTATTATATAAATTGCTAAGTCTTCACTATCAAGTACTTCCTCTTTAATAGCGGTCATACTTGCTAAATTATGAGCAATTATTTCATCATCTAATTTAGGCCATAATATACCAGGAGTATCTAAAAGTTCTACCTTATCATTTATTCTAATCCATTCTAGAGACTTAGTAACACCTGGTCTATTTCCAACATTTGTACTTTTCTTACCTACTAGTCTATTAATTAAAGTAGACTTACCCGCATTTGGTACTCCCATTACTAGTATTCTTGCTCTTCTAGGTTTTAATCCTTTACTCATTCTTTTTTTATTAATCTCTTCTACTAAAGGCTTAATCTTGTCAAAGATAATTTTTGTATTGGGATTATTTATTAAATCTATAGGTACAACAATATAATCTTTATTTTCATAATATTTAATCCATTTATCTGTTTTATCTTTATCACATAAATCTATTTTAGTCATTACTATTACTCTAGGTTTACCTTTAGTCATTTCTTCAATATCTTTATTTTTTGAAGAATATGGTATTCTAGAGTCTACTACTTCAAAGACTATATCAATTAAATCTATCTTTTCCTTTATCTCTCTTTTAGTTTTAGCCATATGGCCTGGATACCAGTTAATATTTGTTTTATTTTCATTATTCATTATTTTCACCTTCTTCTTTTATATCATATGAAGATTTATATCTTCTTCTGTTGGCAATACTTCAAGTATATCTTTAGGTAAATACTTTGAAATTTCATAAGAGCTTACTCCAATAGGTTTGTTAATTCCTTTTAAAGAATATTCAACAGTCAATTTATCTTTACTTTTGCATAATAATAGTCCAATAGTTGGAGCATCCATCTTATCTTTAACTTGTTCATCTAAAGCAGTTAGGTAAAAGTTGAGTTGTCCAATGAACTCTGGCTTAAAAGGTATAGTTTTTAATTCAACAACAATATAGCAATGCAGTTTTAGATGATAAAATAACATATCAATAAAATAATCTTCATTGCCCACTGTAATTTTATATTGATTTCCTATAAAACTAAAACCATTACCTAGTTCTAGTAATACATTTCGTATTCTTTCTACCATAGATTCTTCTAATTCTTTTTCAACATATTTTTCTTTTAAAAATGGCAAATTAAATATATAAGGGTCTTTTTGCAAATCGTTTGCTAAATCGCTTTGGGATTCAACTAATGTGTTTTTAAAATTATTTTTCTTATCCGCTAATGCTTTTCTTTCATATAAATTCATATCTATCTGGTTGTCTAAAACAACCTTTGACCAATTACAATTTGCTGCTTCATTTGCATACCAAAATCTTTTTTCTTTATCTTTTATTTTTTCTAATAACATAATATTATGTGTCCATGGCAATTTTGCCACTGCCGGTGGCAAAATTTCTTCATCTTTATACTCAAGATAAAATCGCTTCATTCTTCTTAAATTTCTTGCTGAAAAACCTTTAGTATTAGGAAAATCTAATTTTAACTCCACTTCTAGTTTTTCAATAAATTTATCACCCCATTTAGAATTATCATTTAGTATTTTGCCTAGTTTAAAATACAAATTAATTAATCTACCATTAGCGTCGCTTAATATTTGTGTTTGTGTATTAATAATTTCATTTTTTATATTTACGATTGTTTCTTTAAAATCTTTTTCTAGCACCTTCTCATCTCCTTAATCTTATAATTATTATAACCATTAAATAATTTAGAACATATTTCATCATTATTAGTCACTTCAATAGTAGATGTAGTAATAGTTCTATACCTCTTTATCCGAGTTCTAATGTTAGATTTATTTATGCCATATTCTCTAGATAATTCGAATAGCCTTTTTTCCGCTTTCATAAAGCGTTACTATTGTCTTTTTAAATTCTTCATTATACGATTTATAAGTTTTGCTCATAGACGTTCTCCTTTCATTTCAACAGTGATATCTATTATACCACATCCACGAAATTTTGTGTCTATACATCTATACTAACACCATGACATTTTTTTGAGTTTTCACATTTTTCTTCAACTGACATTCTTGTCTTTATTCATTGCCATTATTTTCATTTAAATATTTATTATAAAATTCATCCATTGAAGAAATATATTTTTGGTCTTGTATAACTCTAAATTTTTCATATTCTTTTTCTGCTTTTTCTACTGCTTCCCTATGAGATATACTGCCACTATTATTTAATACTTCTTTTCTTCTAAATTTTAATAAATCATCAGTTGCATTTATCCAATCATTCATTGTCATAACATGCCTTTGTTTTGCTTCATCTTCAGCAAATACTAAAAACATATTTGTTAAATCTTTTAAACTATTCATTTCTTCTTCGCTTAAATAATTTTTTGCAATAACTACATCATATTTATATATTAAACCATCAGGAGAATTTTTCCAATTAGTTAGTCCCATATGCTCTTTTTCCGAATTTACTCTATTATATATTAATTCGGCAGCAGTATGTCCACTTATAGCATAATGAAGCTTATTTTTAACTATTTTAAAAAAAGTATAGGCTTCTTCTGACTTAGGATTGTAATCAGTTGAAGTGGCAATAAATAAATCAGTGATTTTTTGGTATGCCATTCTTTCGCTAACTCTAATTGTTTTGATACGTTCTAATAATTCATCAAAATATTTTGTATCATATTTATTTCCATTTATAAAACGTTCATCATTTAAAGAAAACCCCTTAGTCATATATTCTTTTAATATTTTAGTTGCCCATATTCTAAACTCTGTTGCTTTCTTGGAATTAATTCTATAACCCACGGCAATTATAGCATCAAGACTATAAACTTCAGTATTATAATTTTTTCCGTCAGGTGCAGTTATTTCCATTTTGGAAACAACTGAATTTTTATCTAATTCGTTTTCTTCAAATATATTTTTTAAATGTTTTGATATTGCTGGTACACCAACATTAAAAACTTTTGACATTCCTTTTTGTGATAACCATAAAGTTTCATCTTTATAAATAGCATCTACTATAATATTACCATCATTATTTTTATATATAATTAATTTATTGTCTTCCATCAACTATCTCCTTTCGTTTCAACAGTGATATCTATTATACCACATTCGCGAAATTTCGTGTCTATATATTTATACTAACACCATATCTATTATATAACCTTTCTTTGAAAACTCTTTTAATATGTAAGTTGCCCACCTTCTAAACTGAATTGCCCTTTCTGAGTTTACTTTATAACCAATAGAAATAACCATATCTAAATTATAATATTGTACATTTCTTTTTACTTCTCTATTACCTTCATTTTGAACTAGTAAGAATTTCTTACTAGTTCAATTTTGTTCTAATTCATAACTATCATATATATCATTAATATGCATAGTAATATTATTTCTGGTTGTATTAAAAAGTTCTCCAATAGCTTTCTGTGTTAACCATAAATCACCATCTTCAAATCTAACTTGAATTCCCTTATCATGCGTTTGTTTTTCAAATATTAAGAATTCTGCACTGCTGCTTCTTATTATTAAATCTTTTGTCACTTTTATCATCTCCCGTATCTAAAATTTTAATTTTTCATCAGTCGGATCTGCCCTTTCATTATCCACTTTAAATCCAATTGCTATAATCATTTGCAAATTATAATGAACTACATTCCTTGATACTTTCCTATTTCCTTCCTTTTCAACTATTCGAAATTTTCGAATAGTTGATTCTTCTTTCAAATTTATAAAAACTCATTTTTAAAGTAGTTTGGCAACAGACTGTTGCCATTTTTCAATGTCAGTATGTTTTTTATAAAATAATTAAATATTCATTTTATATTGTTAATCATTTTATGATATTGTTAATTATTACTACTTTCATTTAAATACCTATTATAAAATTCATCCATTGAAGGAATATATTTTTGTTCTTATATAACTCTAAAGTTTTCATATTCTTTCTTTGCCTTTTTTAATGTATCTTTATAAGATACATTACCACTTTCTTTAAATATATTTTTTAAATGTTTAGATATTTCCGCAATCCAACTTCAAATACCTTTGACATTCCTTTTTTAGATAACTAAAGTGTTTCCTCTTTATAAATTGCATCTACTAGAATATTTCCTTCACTATTTTTTATATAATTGATTCATTCAACAATAATCTATTTTCCTTTAATTCTTTATAATTTTCCACTATATTATTTTCTCAAAAATCTTTTTCTCTTTATTTTCTAATTGTTTCTTTTCTTTTTCCAGTTCTTTTAGACTCTTTTTAGGAGTCGGCATTTCTTCAGGCATCATTCCACCAATATCAGCAATTGCCTTTCTTACCTTTTTACCAACTTCATAATGTACATCTTTTGCTTCTTTTTCTCCTTGCACATTATCCTTTAGAAGTTTTTGTTTAGTTTGATTTATTCTAAATAAATTGGCTACTAACTCATCTTCATTCATATTATCTAAAATATCTTCTCTATAGCGTAATTTTTTTCTTTTAAATATATCATCAGCAGTTTCACCATTATATAATCCCTTATATCCAGCATTATGAAATTCCGCCATATTTTTAACGCCCGCAGAGGCCGCAACTTTTTGAAGAGTATAGTTGCCTTGCTTTGTTAATCTTCTTTGATAAAATCTCTTTTCATCATCAGATAACGAATCATATTCTTGTTCAGTTATTTCTTGTTTTCTCGTTTGAATAGCAAAATATGTTTGACCTAATGCAACAGTTTCTTTTCTTGGGTCCGCATTTTGTACTATTAAATAGCAAGCATATCTAGATAATTTATAATCTATAATATTTCTTGATGTTTTTGAACCTATTTCAACCTTTCTTCCCACTTGGGAAAAATGGTCTGATATTATATTATTGCTTTTCTCACAAGCTGTTTTTGCATTTTCTATTACATTACAAAATTTATCCCATCTTTTATATTCTAATGCTGTCATTAATTCTCTTGCTAACCAATATTCAAATCCATTCTCATCTATATGCTTTATACTTTCAAAAGTTATTTCATCATATTCTATTATTTTATTCATACCAGACCTCCTTATTGATTTTTCTTAATTATTATTTTCTGTTCTCCTTTGATGCTTTTTTTTGGTACTCCTACTTTCTATTAACCTTAACAAGCACCTTCTTAAAAGCACTATATCTGTAACTATCTTCTAACTCTTCACCACTAAGTAAATTAAAAGTTTTATCCATATTAGTAGGCTTAAATACCGAATAAAAATAAGGCTTGATAATAGGCTCAACCATCTTTTCAGATATTTCACCATAACTTATACCAGAGTCTTGAAAATAAGTTCCATCAGGATACATACAAGTAACGACACACTTATAATAAGCATTTCTATCTATAGTTCCTTCTAACTTTCTAAGTAACTTATTTACACATTCATACTTAGGAAGTGATGGATTAATACTTCTCTCATAATCAGCATATCGACCAGTATATATACCAGGCTCACCATTTAAACTCTCTACGAACAGGCCAGCATCATCAGTCAAAATAGGATACTTAATATTCTTTTCCTTACAAAAATCATAAATTGCTAAAGCCTTAATTAAAGAGTTTTCTTCTAGAGTATTACCATTTTCTGGAGTTTCACCTCTATCCCAAGAAATATCCGATAATCCTTTAACTTCAATATCAAGATTAAGTCCTTTAATAATATTTCTAACATCTTCCATCTTTCTTTCGTTAGTAGTACCAAAAATAATTATCATATAATCTTCCTCCCTCTTTTAGAAAATACTACCTATACTCTTCTTCCAGTTAACTACCCGATAGCGGTAATCACTAAAGCATACCTAAGCCTATTGTTAAGAGAAGCAATAAAAGAGTTTCTAAGTAAATTAAACATACCACTACAATAATTATAAAATATTTTATCGCCAATTTCAATATTAATAATGTCACAGGAGGTACCTAAAGTATCATAAAAAAGATAAGAAACATCATTTACAATAATCCCAGGAGTGATATAGCCTTTTTCAAAAGATAAATATGATTCTTCATCTTCACTACCACTTAATATCTCTTCAAGACTCTTTTCTTTAATTCTATCAAGAGTCTTATCATATTTCTTTCTTGTCCTCTCATCTACCATATCCCTAATTTCTTCAATTAAAGAATAAAGATTCTCTTCAAGAACATCTCTTTTAAGTACTAAATCATAATATCTACCCTCACTATATATATCATATAAATCAAAGTCAAACTTCTCACAGGTAGACCTCATAAGTTCACTAATACTCATTAAAGAATCAATCTTCTCTACCCTTATCTTAGTAGCAATACCAATAGAAATATATCTAGCCATAATAAATCTCCTCCTCATTCGTAGTAACTAGTGCTAGACAAATAGAAGAAGCAAGCACATTATTAATACTATCCGCGATAGCGGTCCTAAAGATATTAAATATTGTCTTATAACCAAGAAAATAAATCTTATCATATTCTTCAATAGATATAAACTCAGAAAAAGATGTAATATTCTTTCTAAGTAAATAAGCAGTATCATTTCTATGAATACCATCCTTATATATCTTAAAGTTAGAAAGGCTCTTCTCTTTACCAAGTTTAATCATTTCAGTATAACTCTTACCTCTAAGAATATTCTGAGTATCAGTATAGCCTTCTCTAAGTCTAGGGTCAGATAATTCTTTAATCTCCTCTAGTAAATCTATAATATTATTCTCTAGAATCTTCTTCTTTAAAGATAAAACAAAGTAATTCTCTATCTTATAAATATCATATAAATCAAAATTAAACTCCTTCTCAAAAAGGTCAAATAACTCATAATCCTCTATCGTGTCAGCATTAATATAAATAACCTTAGCAATACCTACTGAAATATAATCATTCATATAACTTTCCTCCTATTGAAACTGCACAGATTTTAACCACAATTTCATACTTATAGTTCAATTATAATATACTGATTACTTAGTGTCAACCATCTGGTAATATTATTACCAAAAGAAAAAAGCATAAATAAATGCTCCTTTCTATAACTAACTTTGATACTTAGAAATATCACTAACCTTAATAGCAAGATAAGGTTTATCTCTCTTTTTCTCCTTTAAAAATAAAGTAAAATCATCATTAACATAAAAATATCTAAAGTCTCTATCACCAATACTAGTAGTTTTCATGTCGGTAGCGGCCTCACTCTTAACTCTACCACCCTTTTCATCTAAAGAAAATGAAATAGTCTGAAGAGCCATATCAATAGCATACTCAGTACCCTCATCAGAGATAAAAGAGACATTATATAACTCATCATATTCCTTCTTAACATTAAAGTCCATAAAAGGAGCCTTAAAGAAGTCATTCTCTCCAAAGTTTCTATTACCCTTATAACTAGCAGTCTTACTATTCAGGTTATCATAAATCTCATTAAAAGTATCACCTATAGCATTCTTATAAAAAATAACTTCGTCTCCATTTTTTGTATGAAGTTTAACAGCAAAGTTATCCCTATCGTCGTAGAAGAGTACTTCTATTTGCTCTCTTGCTTCACTAGAGGAATCGCTAATTGTACCAAAATACTTAACATCATCATAATTGCCAAACTTATCATTATCAAGAATACTAAATCTCTTATTATACTCAAACTCTCTATATAACATTGTATAAAAGAAATATCTCTTATAATTATCACTACTAACATCATCACTACTCCAACTAAAACTATCTAAAATATCACTAGATTGGTTAAACTTATTCTTAATGTCTTTTTCTATTTTTTTCTTTAATTCTAAAGTTTTAAGACCATATGTTTTGTAATAATACTCATCAGATATCATAGAAGTATCAAAATCCATTTTATTTAAATTAGAAACAAAAGAATTATCAAGATATGTACTATTAGTCTTTAATTTAGCTTCTTTAACCATATCATTCCATACTAACTGAAAAGTACCACACCAAGCACTATCTGAAGTAATCTTATCGTTCATAGTAGGAACAACATTTACACCAGTAGTAATAGTAAGATTTCTCTTATTCTTAAGTACTAAAAAATAAAACAAACAAAATGCTACTACTAAAATAATAGCAACAGATAAAGCAATAACTTTCTTTTTCATTTAATTATCTTCTCCTTTACTACCTTAATAATATCATAGAAAAAAAATAAAGTAAATATTAACTTTTTATGTTATCACTAGAGGCCTAAGGTCCTCTAGTGGTATTTTAAGCCTCCAAGAAGTAGTCTTAAAATACAAGTTACTGTATAGAAGCAAGTACTATATACCAAAAAAACACCTCCGAAGAGATGTTTTCTTTAAGATATTCTAACAATATTTAAATAAGCATTAGTACCATTAGAAGGAGTAATATTCACAGCCTCTCCTGCCTTAATATCTAAACCAATTTCATCACCAGCACTAAAGGAATTGATAGTGCTACCTGAAAAATCAGTGTTAGTACTAGCATTTATAGTTCTGACAATAGAAGTACTTCCTATAGGATTAGCATTTTGTTTAACCTCTACTGTAATAGTGGTATTAGCACTAGAACTTCCTGAAAATTTATAATCTACAAAGTAAACGCCATTTTCTGCAATCGTAAGAGTATTTTGGGTGGCAGTAGTAATCTTATTACTAGGACCATTATTACCAAGTGGAATATTCTGAGCAATATTAGCTTCTAATGAAATATTATCTGTACTAGTATTATACTTACGACCATAAGTTTCAAATGAAGATGCTCCAGATGGGCCCGCTGGTCCTGCTGGTCCTGCTATCCCTTGTGGTCCTGGTGGACCTTGAATTCCTTGAGGACCTTGTGGGCCTGCATCACCAGTATCGCCCTTTGCTCCTTGTGGTCCCGCTGGACCAGTTTGTCCTTGTAATCCTTGTGGTCCTCTCTCTCCAGTAGGACCTTGAATACCAGTTGCTCCTCTTGGAATGTTAAAGTTTAAAATAACATTCTCATTAGTACCAACATTAGTTACACTAGCATTAACATCAGGGTCACTAGTAGTAGTAATACCAACACTTATAGTAGCAGGTCCAGATGGTCCCGTTCCTCGATAAAATAAATCATCTAAAAGAATTAATTGTAATTTCAAGCATTATTCCTTTATTAATATAAAAAAAATAACCTTTTCATATCAGAATTGGTTATTTTATTTTACTTTCTTAATCTTTTTATATGAGATTGTATTTGCATTAATTCTTGATTACTCAATGATGATGTTCCATATATTTTTGGATAAACTTCGCTTACATCGGGAACATAACCTTTAGTACCTAAATCTTTGAATGGACCAGCCATAGTTAAACAAGTTTGATATAATTGGTTATTAACAACCGATCCTACCCATACGTGATTACCTAAAGGACAAACACCATTAATTGCTACTGTATCACTTTTGAAATACTGATTATTTAAAAGTGCTTGCATAAATCTTGCTTGTCCTTCACATACACCTTTTTTATGTTGATAAGTACCTAATGGCTCTGATACAAAGTCGTATCTATTATTTGGATTATATAAAACTTGTCTTCCGTTTTCATATCTTGTAGCTTCATTTGCAAAACTTATATGTCTTTTTATAAAATCATAAGCTAACCAAATTTTATCAAATTCGGTAAAGTCCTCTGTATGATATAAACTATTTAATCTCGTGTAATATTGAAAAACTATTTCTTTTAATTTTATTGCTTTTTTTAGTGTTTCTTCATCAATTTTACCTTCTAGTTTATGAATTATTGTAGCCGGTACCCAGATTAGACTTTCTTCTGGCATCATTATTTTACCTTGAGCAGATTGTAGTCTTAAATCTTTTCTTTCTTTAGGATTACGATCGATACTCATAAATAATTCAGTCTTATCTGAATGTTTCCAACCAATTTTTTCCATAATTGCATTATAAATTGGCATTGTGCTATCTGATAATCTAAATGATATTTTTTTGAAATTTAATTCATTTATTTTTCTTAAAAATTGGTATCTTAAATTAAAATCTTCTTGTGATGTAATAACAGCTTCATCATAGATAGTAGCTTGTAGTAATGGCAATCTAATACTTTCTGATAAATATCTATTAATAAATTCATTAAACTTATCAAAAGAAATATCTAATCTTGAATATTTTGGTCTATTAGGTAGGGGAAGTTCAGCTTTAATACTCATCTCATTAGTCGTAATTACTTTTGAAAATCTATCCATAATAATTAATTACCTCGTACGTATATAAGTCTTAACAAGTGTTTTAACTTTTCTTTTACTAGCAATAGCATAAGAATAAGTATCACCTACAACAGCGTCTTCTCTTATATATGATCCGTTTAGTTTTTCTTCTAATTCTTGTATTTGCTTTAATTTTGATTCTATATCTTTATCATATATACTACCATAAACACCTACAATAATATCATTTTCACCACTATTATGTAAATCCTCCCAGTTTCTTATTTCAATAGGTGTATAAGGATTCTGGGTCATAAATGTTAAATTAGATGATGAAGATATTGGCTTACCATTTTTATTAGTGCCAAATAACACAGGTGTTTCTCCCATAACTACAAGTTCAGCATTTATTATGCGTTCATTTCCTAGCGTTTCCAACCACGATATATGCGGTGTAATAATTGTAGTATTAAACGGTTTTACAATAGTATCATATCTACCTTTACCAACTTCAGCAGTATCACAGTCAGCAAACTTTGATAATTCCATATACTCTAATAATGCTATATAGTGTTTACTTACATCTTGTCTCAATTTGATCCACTCTGAAAACTCTGATATAAAAGCTTGAGAATTAATGTCAACATTTTTAATGTTATTAGCTTGTTTAAATTGTTCTATTAATAAACTTAAATATTTTTCCATTTTTTATCCTCCTATTAAATTTATTTTTTACTTGGTATCAACACTTTTGTTGGAATTTTATTTAATTCTAATTGTTCTTTTTGTTTTTGTACCATTTCGGCTGTGATTTCACCATTTAGATATTTTGTTCTAGCAAGTACATAGGTTTTGTGAATTAATGGTATATTATTAACTGTTAAATAGTCTATAATAATATCATTATCGGTATTTGTTATTTCTACACCATTTATAGTTGTTTTAGTAGTATATATTCCTTTTAAATCTAATGGTGCAAAAGCTGATGGTGTGTTTAATCCATTACCATATATGTATCTTATAATTGTATTCATATCTTGTGGATTATTTCTTTTCATAAAATCTATTAGTACAACGGTAAAGTTATTACTTTTCTTAAATGGTATTCTTTTTGTAAATTCTAACAAATCAAATTGTGTTCCATCTGATAAGATACCAGTATTAATACCATTTGCTAAATTAGTAATTGTTTCAGCATTTTTTACACAACGAATTTTATTATTAATTTCTTTCTTTTCTAAAAATTGCCTATATAAATCAACATCTAATTCTTCTATTGTTGAAACACAGAAGTTAAATGTGTCTTTATCTAATCCTAATTCTGATAAAAATTCACTTTCTTTATAACTTTCTGATGATTCAATATAGTGTCCTATTGCAAATTTAGCATACTTATAATTTTGTAAATAGTCTTGAATACTTAATACATATCTAACATTATCAATAATACCTTTAGCTTCATATTCTTTAAATTTAGCGTATAATAAATCAAAGTTATCAAGTGCAATTCTGGCCGAACTTAAACGCTCATCTTTTTTACCATATTTGTTAAATAAGGCATAAGATTTTCTAAATTCTTCAGCACTTTTAAATAGTGATAATAATTGTTCTACTTTAGCATAATCTTTAGCTTCAGAATTCATAATTTCAAATACTGAATTTATTTTTTTTAATCTTAATGCAATTTCTTCTAAAGTACATTTATAAGGATTTTTAGCACTTTTAAATAAACCTTTAGCTTCATAATTTCTATAAACTCTTATTAATTCTTTAAGTTTTTCTACTTGTTCCAATTCCAAAGTATTATAAAGATCTCTATTACTTATCAAACTATGTAGATTACAAAAAGAATGTAATTTTATAGCTTTTTCTTCTTCACTTAAATTGGAATTAATTATATTAAACATATAATTAATATCCTTCATAGTAATTAATCCACTATTATAACCGTAGTTAAATTTTGTTCTTCCTTCCATTTTAAATTCCCCCTAAAAAAATCTCATTGTAGATACAATGAGATTACTATTATGCTTATTTAGTTATTCTGCAACCCCCATTGTTTCACAACTGGTTAAATTATAGCATATTTAAGGGGGTTTGTCAAATTGTGTCAATATTCTAACGGCCTTTGCCTTGACTTAATGAACTGTTTTCAGCAAGTTTTGATTCGATTTTTTTCTTTAATGCTTCAAGTTCTTTCTTTTGTTGAACTCTTTCTTCAGCTTTTTTTAAACTATCTGGAATTGGTAAATGATTTTCTTCGTAAAACCTTCTATCAGAAACTCTTTCAAATCTATCATCTGTATAATTTCGTGTTTGTTGTTCTGCTTTTATCTTTTTTTGAATTTCACTAGCTTTTCTTTGTATTGTTGTATCTCTAGTAAATGGACTAACCTTATTATAATCAATGTCTTCCACTTTATCTAATATTTCTTCTTTTAATTTTTGATTTTCGTTTTCCACAATAATATCCTCCTTTCTTTATTTTGATCTGGAATGACTTTCTTCAGCTTGAAAAGTTTTTACTAATTCTAATATCATTGGATAATCAACTTCAGGGTGTAATTGCATAAAACTTTTTCCAACTTTTCTATAAATAGCGCTTCCATCTTTCATTCCTCTATAAGCTAATACTGCCATAACTTGTTTAGCTTCTTCGGCTTGCTTACTACCTTTTTGAACTTGTCTTTGTTCTACTATATAATTGCCTTCACTAATGCCAACTAAAATATCAACTAATTCTGATTCATACATTAAACGATACCTCCTCATATATATTATAAATTATTTTACATCTTTTTACAATATTAGCGACTCATCTTATGTTTATAAGGGCCTAAAATGTCTAATATTTCAGCCATACCTATTTTTGTAGATACTTCTAAATCTCGATCTTCATTACAATAATAATGATAGCATTTCTTTAATAATTCTTCCAGTTTTTCTGTATTCAACTTCTCATTGTTATTAATCTTTATTTTAATTGAATTAAATAAAAAATGTAATACATTATTAGGATTAAGTTTTTTATTTGGATTCAACATATTATCATATTCAACTATCAATCCAACCAATTCATTATCATTAGGATTAAATGTACTTATTATCTCATCAGTTAGCCATTCTTCTTTTGAAATATATAAACTAAATAAGTCCTTTATATCTAAATTTGTTAAAATCATAAATAACTGAATTATATATTCAAAATCTTTTGAATAACCTCTAAAATTATCCTCCAATATTAATGATGTTAAATATTCTGTAAATGCTTCATTTAATCCTCTACCATACATATAATTTTTTTCTTTGTTATGTTGTAATAATCCTTTTTTTTCGCCATTATCAGATATAATGTGTAGCATTTCGTGAATTAAGTTATGAAAATCATTAATATCAAAATTTATATCATTTCTAAAATAAATAATACCTCCATATACAAAAGCAGCTGGTAAAAAACCTTTGCCATTACTTTCATAAAATTTATCTTTAAAATCAGGACTTGATAATAACTCGATTTTCATATTTGACATTTTATCATTAATTATTTTATATTGTTTTTCATCTGAAATATAACTTTTTAATTGTGAAAGTAAAATGTTTTTAGCGAAATCAACAACTTGTTTATTTATACTCCCATTTGTTGTATTTGTTAAATTTTTTAATTCTTCATTGTTAACTAAACTCATTTATTTTCACCGCCTAAATAATCATCTAAATTAAATGTAAATTCAATCATTCCAGAATAGTCATTTTCGTCATAACTATAATCAGTATAAAATGTTAAAAAGATAATAAATCTATTTTTTAAATACCTAGTTATTTTAATATCCATTTCTGGCTCAACACCATTTAATCCTTTAACATTTAACCAAGTTTCACCACCAAAAATATAATCTTTAAAATCTATAGTTTCATTCATTGGTATTTCTAATAATTTTTCCAATTTACAATTTAAATCAAATCCAAATGAATAATCATCCCCGGAAATATCAAAAGTTAAGGTATTAAATTTCTCATATGATACTTTTTTGCCATTTTCATATTGACTTTGTTCTTGCGTAGCTAAATTAATAGTAACTTTTTCATTATTAACTTTTTCTAATTTTGCTATTTTAAACATAAAATCGACCTCCTTAATTTTTAATATTTTATTTTTTCTTATGTGATTCAGCTTGTTCTTGTGGGGTATATGTACTTAAAAATTGTGATATTAATTGTCTTTTCTCATTATCTACAACAAATTTGCCAAATTCTTTAAAATTGCCGTCAGATTCAGCTAATGCTAAAAAGTTATCTATATCAAATCCGGTCATATATTTTCTCTGAAGATGTAATGATAACTTAAAATATTTTTCTGGGTGTATTTCATAACCAGACTTTGTTTCTTTTCCAGATAAAATAGTTTGTTTATCTGGATTATCTTTATATGCCATTAAGTCAACACAATAAATATAATCTAATACTAATAATAATCCTTCAAAATCATAAGGTAATTTATATTTTGCTCTTGCTTCATTATACTTTCTTTCTAAATCTTTTAATCCTTCATTATTTTTATATAAAAAGTTTATTGATACAAAGTAATCTTTTGATACATCTATCATAATTGCTAGTTTGTTTAATAAAGTATCATACATTTCATAGTTGTGTAAGTTTGATATAACTGTTCCATTATTTATCATTCTTAAGTTTTCAGATGGAATTCTTTTTTCATCAAAAGATACTCCGTGAATTTCTGAATAAATTTTTTCAGCAAAATATTGTGTTTGTGCTTCCATTATCAATCTTCCAATATTACTTTCTTGATTAATTCCAACTTCATTATTTTGAGGATTTGTTTGAACTGCGTGATGTAATTCGTGATAAATTGTAATTTCTTTAAGTGGCTCTTCTAAATTGCCTCGTATATATATTGTTTTTGTATCTGGATCTCTCAATCCCTTTGTATCTGGTCCATTTTCCAAATACACTCTATGATTTTCATCATAAAATTCAACTTTACTTGCATATCGTATAGCATTATCTATTAAATCTTCTAACGTAATACCATTTGGAATTAATCCGTCTTTTACCAAAACATAGAAGTAATTTGTAAAATACATTAGGGTTTGATTATCTAAATTATTATTTTTATCACTGATTAACTTCTTTATTTTCTCATACATTATTATTTTCTCCAATTAAATACACTATAATTGTGCTATATTTATTTGTAGCAAAATTAATTTAGCAACTTTAAATTTCTTCCAGTTCCTCATTGCTTTCATCATTAATTATTTTTAATAACTCATTAATTTTATCTTCTTTTTCGAGAATTTCAATTTTTAATTTTTGAATTATTTGCTTTATTTTCTCAATATCAACATTATTTTCTTCCATTAGAAATATTTCCTCCTTCGAGTTTTTGTACTTGTTCTGTAAGTTGACGAATTTTCTCATCAAGCTTATCTCTTTGAGTTGTTAATGAAACTATTTCATTTTTTAATTTTTCTAATATTTCAGTGTTGGATTTTTGTTGTCCTTCTTCAAGACTCTTCTGTTCTTGATAATCGACATAAAATTGAGCTAGCTTATCTCCAGATTGTGCTTTAACTTTTAAAATTTCCATCATTGATACATTATAATATTCTTGTTTAATGCCTCCATTTGCTGCTATTCTGTGTGGATAATAATCATTATTTTCTACCATTTTATTTACTAATATTTTTTTTCCAATCTGCGACATCGAATAATTTTCAAATCCTAGTTTTGTCATACCACGAATATAAAAATCGTAATGACTACCCAAAGCAATTTTACTGCGGGGAACTCTAAATTTTTCATCTAATAATACATCCGTCACTAAAGGTTCGCCTTTATATTTATATTTTAAAGCATATTGAATTGCTATGTAATGACTTCTAATATAAGAAGTTTTTGTTATATTAGTAATATCACAATTTATAAAATCTTCTACTGTAAATATTCCACGCTCATTTAATGCTATAATTCTATTTTTACCTTTTGAACTTTGAGAATCAAATAAAACTTCATTTTCTATTCTTGTATTTATATCCATATAATACTAAACCTCCAATTTCATATAGTATAATTATATCATATTTTTTTTAATTCTTTTGTGTTGCTTGACACAATTGACATTTTTAAATTAATAATCTAATTGTTAATTGTTTCATCAGTTATTGCTATTAAATCAATTTTTTCTTTTAAACTTTTAAAGTAATTAAATATTTCTCTGTTAATATTATCAATTTTTTTATTATGTTCTGCTAATTTTTTCTTTTGAAAAAACAAAGGTTTATTTTCTGTTAAATGTTGTTTTTGCAATTCACATACTTTAATTTTAGCGCATATAATATCAATCCAACATTTTGATTTTTTATTTGATGATATTAAAGATAATGCTATAATTTTATTTACTATTTCATTATAATAACTTTTACTTATAGTATTATTATTCATATAACGCGCTTCTAGTTAGTCTTGCAAGACTAACTATATTATAACATAGATTTTGACAATTAAAATCAATAAAAAATATTCTATTGAAAACATAGTTAAATCTATCAATAATTTAATTTGTACAAATTTAAAAGCAGATACATATATAATAA
>ERZ780149.2343-NODE-2343-length-17882-cov-3.548774_pt1 | contig 17882 bp, 15 predicted proteins | sample MGYA00511367_ERZ780149 | MGnify/ENA primary metagenome ERZ780149 (study PRJEB29588, sample SAMEA2153852) | human gut metagenome | biome: human gut; feature: human-associated habitat; material: faeces | place: Denmark | collected 2008/2010 ... | reverse complement strand
GGTGTCACCGGGGGCCACGGGATGGGCCGGTGCCCCTGCTCTGTCCTGCCACACGGCCCTGCTGCCCGGCGGCCTGTCTGCCCTGACCCGGGCCCTGCCCGCGGAGACGGTGGTGAGTTACGGATCCGCCAGCCGCAATACCCTCACCCTGTCCAGTCTGGAGGAGCGCCGGGCGTCGGTGGCGGTGCAGCGAGAGTTCATCGCCCTGGACGGACGGGCGGTGGAACGGCAGGAACTGGTGCTGCCCTACGACGGCACTGCCCCGGACCTGTTCCTGGTGTTGGCCGGTACGGCCCTCCTGCTGGGCCGGATCCCGGGCGGGACGGACGGATGATGGGTAAAACCCTCCGAGCTGGGCAGGTGGGAGAATCAAATGGTGAGCTCGATCTGGTTGCCCTCCAGATCCAGGACGCAGCTCTCATAGTACCCGTCCCCCGTGGTCCGGGGACCGCTGACCACGGAGAACCCAGCCTCCTGAAGGGCGTGGGTCAGCTGATCCACCCGATCCCGACTTCCCACGCTGAAGGCCACATGGGCGTACCCGGTTTGGGTGGGGCGGTTCCCCCCGCACTCCGGGATGTCGGGACGGGTCATCAGCTCCAGTCGGGCCCCGCCGTCAAAGGAGATGAAATAGGTGCGCAGGCCGGTTTTGGGGTTGTGGTAGGCTTCGTTAGACCGGCCCCCCAGCCAGTCCACGAAGAAGTCCCTGGCCCGCTCCAGGTCGGATACATAGAGCGCCACATGCTCAAGTTTCATCGGAATTCCCTCCAGACACGTCCATTATACCGCAGGGAGCGGCATTTGAAAAGGGCGGTTCCGCTGTCTTGTTTTGTTCATAATTTCATGGTATAGTGGGGAAAATCATTGGTGGCTGAGCCGCCCTTTCCTACGGAGGGATTGTACATTGAATCGAACCACCCCTGTGATACCTCAGGAGGAGATCCGGCGCCAGCGGGAATACTGCGCCCAGATCCGGACCCTGAACAGCCGGCTGCCCGACACCCCCGCCGCCTATGTGGACACCTATGGGTGTCAGCAGAATGAGGCGGACTCGGAGCTGATCCGGGGCATGCTGGTGGAGATGGGCTATGAGATGACGGACACGGACCAGGACGCCGATGTCATCGTCATCAACACCTGCGCCATCCGGGAGCATGCCGAGCAGCGGGTGCTGGGAAACGTGGGCGCGCTGGTCCACGGGAAGCGGCGCAACCCCCACCAAATCATCTGCCTGTGCGGCTGCATGGCCCAGGAGGCCCATGTGGTGCAAAAGCTGCGCCAATCCTATCGGCATGTGGACCTGGTGTTCGGCCCCCATGCTCTGTGGAAGTTCCCCGAGCTGCTCTACCGGGTGTACCTGCGCCGAGGGCGGGTGTTTGAGACGGAGGACTCCGACGGAGCCATTGCCGAAGGGTTGCCGGTGCGCCGGTCGGGCAGGGTGAAGGCCTGGGTGTCCATCATGTACGGCTGCAACAATTTCTGCACCTACTGCATCGTGCCCTATGTGCGGGGCCGGGAGCGCAGCCGGGAGCCGGAGGTCATTTTGAAGGAGATCCGGGATCTGGTGGAGCAGGGCTACAAGGACATCACCCTGCTGGGCCAGAACGTGAACTCCTACGGCAAGGACCTGGGAGAGGACATCGACTTTCCCACTCTGCTGGAGCGGGCTGACGCGATCCCGGGGGAGTTCCTGCTCCGGTTCATGACCAGCCATCCCAAGGATGCCACTGAGAAGCTCTTTGACGTAATGGCCCGGTGCGAAAAGGTGGCGCCCGTGATCCACCTGCCCTTCCAGTCGGGCAATACCAGAGTGTTGCAGGCCATGAACCGCCGATATACCCGGGAGCAGTACCTGGACAAGGTGATCGCTCTGCGGGCGCGCATTCCGGATGTGGTGCTCACCAGTGATGTGATCGTGGGCTTCCCTGGGGAGACCACCCAGGAATTTGAGGACACCCTTTCCCTGGTGGAGGAGGTGCGCTTTGACGCACTGTTCACCTTTATCTACTCCCCCCGGAAGGGGACCCCGGCGGCCCAGCTGCCCGACCCCATGTCCAAGGAGGAGAAGTCGGCCAACTTCAACCGCCTGGTGGAGGTGCAGAACCGCATTTCTCTGGAAAAACACCAGGCGTACATCGGCACCGTCCAACGCTGCCTGGTGGACGGGGAGAGCGAGGACCCCCGCAACAACCTCAATGCCCGCACCCCAGGCGGACGGCTGGTCCACGTAAGCGGAGACCCGGCGCTGGTGGGGCGGTTCGTGGATGTGAAGATTGTGGACTGCTCCACCTGGGCCCTGTTTGGAGAACTATTATGACGCAGCGTGATACCACAATCAAGGTGGCGGCTTACGGGGTTGCCCTGGTGGCGCTCATGGTCCTGAACTATTATGTCCTGGGCCCTCTGCCCATTCCCCAGCCCCTGCTGCTGCTGTGCGGCGCGGTGGCGGTAGGCACCCTGGAGGGGCCGCGATTTGGCGCCGGATTTGGCCTGGCCGCCGGCCTGGTGATGGCCACGGTGGGTCATGCCGGCCTGCTGTGCGTCCCCGCGGTGTCGGCCATCGCCTGGGGGACCGGGCTGCTTACCCAGCATGTTCTGCGCCGGGACCTGGTGGGGCATGTGCTGTGCGCGCTGTGCGCCCTGCTGCTGTGGGAGTGCTGGCAGGTGGGCAGCCGCCTGGCCGCCGGTACGGCGGACATGGGCGCCCTGCTGAGGGTGGCCGGACCAGAGCTTCTGTGGTCGCTGCTGTTTTCCTTCCCGGCCTACTGGCTGGGGAGGTTCTGCTGCCGGTATTATGGGAGGATCTACCATGAGTAAGCTGCACGATCCCCGCAGGGAGAAAGAGGCCCGTACCGAGGAGGAGAGCCGCAAGCTGCAGGTGCGCACCGGCGTACTGGTTGGGATCTTTGGGGCCATCCTGCTGGCCTTCGTCGTGGTGCTGTACCAGACGCAGATCGTCCACGGGGAGGACTACCTGGCCAGCGCCAACTACAGCGTGCAGGAAGTGGAGACGGTGGACAGCGTCCGGGGAGAGATCCTGGACCGGTACGGCCGGGTGCTGGTGACCAACTCCGTGCAGTACAATGTCACGCTGGACACCACCCTGATGGGAGAGGAGCGCAACGAAATCCTTTCCAGCCTGCTGGCGCTGTGCCGGGAGCAGGGCGTGGAGTGGACGGACTCCCTGCCGGTCAGCGACTCCGCACCCTGGAGCTATACCCGGACGGAGAGCCTGTTCAGTTATGAATCGGAGGACGAGGACGGCAACACCGCCGTTTACCCCACCAATCTGGGCCGCTTGGCGGAGAACCGGGGGTGGGTCGAGGAGGCGGAGACGGCGGATGTGACCGCGGAGGAGCTGCTGCGGGCCATGGCGGGTACCTTTGGTCTGGAGATCGGGGAGGACGCAGCGGTTTCCCAGGAAGACCGGCAGCTCATGGGGGTGCTCTATGAGCTGTACCTGCGCGCCTATGACGTTGTGTCCTCCGAATATGTTTTTGCCAGGGATGTGGATATTGCATTCATCTCCACTGTGAAAGAGCAGTCCCTTACGGGAGTGGAGATTGAAACGGATACCTCCCGGACCTACAACACCAGCTCTGCCGCCCACGTGCTGGGATATACCGGATCCATCACCACGGCGCTGTGGCCCACCTATCAGGAATTGGGGTATCCGATGGACGCTGTCGTAGGCCGGGATGGGGCGGAACTGGCCTTTGAGGAGTACCTCCACGGTACCAGCGGCCGGCGGCGGATTGAGACGGACGACAACGGCAAGATTGTCACCCAGGAGTGGGAGGAGGAACCGGACCCCGGCGACAACGTGGTGCTCACCCTGGATATCGGCCTGCAGGCAGTGACGGAGCAGTATTTGGCGGACTTTATTGAGAGCCTGGAAAATCCCGCCGGCGGGGCAGCGGTTGTGATGGACATGACCGGCGGCGTGCTGGCCATGGCATCCTATCCCACATACGACTTGGGCGATTTCAACTATGGGGAGCTGGCGTCGGATACCGAGCGAAACCCGCTGCTCAACCGGGCCACCCAGGGCATCTATGCCCCCGGCTCCACCTTTAAAATGGTGTCGGCGGTGGCGGGACTGTCCAGCGGGGTCATTGACCTGACCACCCGGGTGGAGTGCACGGGCTACTACCGCTACTATGATACGACCCAGCGGTGCTGGATTGCACCGGGCAGGCATGGGCTGGAGAATGTGACCCAGGCCATCACCGACTCCTGCAACATTTTCTTTTACGACACTGCAGCCAAAATGGGTATCGCTACCCTTCAGGACTATGCCCAGCAGTTCGGCCTGGGGGAGTACACCGGCATCGAGATCTCGGAGTCCCGGGGCCGGATGGCCGGCCCGGAGGCTGCAGAGGCCCTGGGCCAGACCTGGTACGGCGGAGAGGTGCTGTCCGCCGCCATTGGCCAAAGCTTGAGCCAGTTCACCCCCATCCAGCTGGCCAACTATGTTGCCACACTGGCCAACGGCGGCAACCATTACCAGGCCCACCTGCTCAAGGAAGTCAAATCCGACGACTACAGCCAGGTGGTCTACGAGTATGAGCCGGTGCTGCTCAACTCCATCGACATCGACCAGGAGGACCTGGACGCGGTGCTCCAGGGCATGTACGACCTGTCCCAGACGGCGTCCATGGCCCGGTACTTTGCCAGCCTGCCGGTGAGCGTGGGGTGTAAGACGGGCACCGCTGAGGTGGGCACCGGGGTGGACGCCACCGCCACCTTTACCTGCTTTGCCCCCTATGATGATCCGGAGATCGTCATTTATCTGGTGGCGGAGCATGGCTCTTCCGGCGGCAACCTGGCGGAGGTGGCCGCGGGCATCCTGGCCCAGTACTTCTCCACCGAGGATGCCCAGTCTGCACCGACCCAGGAAAACACGCTGATTCGATGAAGTGAGTTTGAGCGAGAACCTGTTGTAAAATGCGGGGTTCCGATCCAAACATAAGATTGACACTTAAAAAAGCTGCTATGGAACCGCCCTTTGACGGTTTCATAGCAGCTTTTTCTTGGACAGGTTTTCAGAATTAAGTTTTGCATCAAGTCCTTGCGCTCCGGGAGAAGAGGGCAGAAATGAAGGGTTTGCTTCGGAAGGAGACAAATAATTTTCTTCGGCGAATTGAGCGGGGCAAAACTTGCAAGAAGTATGGAAGCAAAAGAAAGGTAAAAAATTCCACAATTTGATTTTGCAGACCTTCCACAGCTTCCACAAAGTTTTCCACAGCGACTTGATGCGGGCTGTGGGGCAAATCCTGCAAAAAAGAGTTTACATAAGGGGTGTCAAGAAAATTCTTTCCGCTGATTTACACAAAGTTGACAAAAGCATTGCCTGGCTGGTACATAGGCGCGGGGCGCGAAAGGGAAACGGAAGCTCCGGGGCCAGGAGCATTATTACAGAACCTTGGAGAGGAAGTCGATGGTGCGCTGCTCCCTGGGGTTGGCAAAGAATTCATGGGGCTCGTTCTGCTCCAGGATGTGGCCCCCGTCCATGAACAGCACCCGGGTGCCTACCTCCCGGGCAAAGCCCATCTCGTGGGTGACCACCACCATGGTCATGCCCTCCTGGGCAAGCTCCTTCATCACCTCCAGCACCTCGCCCACCATCTCCGGGTCCAGGGCGGAGGTGGGCTCGTCGAAGAGCATCACCTTGGGCCGCATGGCCATGGCCCGGACGATGGCGATGCGCTGCTTCTGTCCGCCGGACAGCTGGGCGGGATAGGCGTCCGCCTTGTCCAGCAGGCCCACCCGTTCCAGCAGCTTCTCCGCCTCTGTCTCGGCCTCTTCCTTTTTCATCAGCCCGGTACGGATGGGGGCCAGGGTGATGTTGCGCCGCACCGTCATGTTGGGGAACAGGTTGAAGTGCTGGAACACCATGCCCATCTGGCGGCGCACCGCGTCGATGTCCACCTTGGGGTCGGTGATGACGGTGCCGTCAAAGGTGATGGTGCCGGAGGTGGGGGTCTCCAGCAGGTTCAGGCAGCGCAGGAAGGTGGACTTGCCCGAGCCGGAGGGGCCGATGATGACCACCTTTTCCCCCTCGCTGATGTGCTCGGAGATGTCGTCCAGCACCAGGTGGTCGCCAAAGGATTTGCTGAGGTTTTTAACGTCGATCACCTTGACGCAGCCTCCTTTCCAGTTTGCCCAGCAGCCAGCTGAAGATGATGACCAGCACCAGATAGATGAAGGCCGCCCCGAACAGGGGGAACATCATGGCGTAGTTGCGGGTGCCGATGGCCTGGGCGAAGTACATCAGCTCCTGCCCGCTGATGACGGACAGCAGGGAGGTGTCCTTGAGCAGGATGATGAACTCGTTGCCCAGGGAGGGGAGCACGGCCTTGAAGGCCTGGGGCACCACGATGAAGCGCATGGTGTCCAGATAGTTCAGGCCCAGGGAGCGCCCGGCCTCCATCTGCCCGACGTCCACCGACATCAGGCCGCCCCGGATGATCTCGGACACATAGGCCCCGGAGTTGATGCCCAGGCCGAAGATGCCCACCGGGGTGTAGTGCCGGCTCTGAAACACCACGAAGGCCCAGATCAGCAGCTGGAGCATCATGGGGGTGCCCCGGATGACGGTGACGTAAATCTTGAAAATGGCGTTGATCACGCCCAGAACCGGATTTTTCCGGCCGGGGCGCTGCTGGTCGTGGGCGGTGCGCACCATGGCGATGACCACGCCCAGGATCACGCCCATGAGCAGGGCCAGGGCGGTGGCCACCAGCGTCGTCCCCGTCCCCTGTAAGTACTGCTGCCAGCGGTCTTGCAGGAGGAAGGCCTTGTAGAAGTCCACGAAGAAGTCCTGCCACCAGGGCAGGTCCGTCCCCGCCTTGAGCAGGGCTTCCCAGCTCTCGTAGATCTGGGCCAGATCCATATCTATTCCCCTCTCTGTGTCGGTCTATGGCAAAAAGGGCGGCCCAAAGCCGCCCTTTTTGCGGGATATCCGCCAAGCTTACTCGGCGGTGATGTACTTGTCGATGATGGACTGGACGGTGCCGTCCGCCTTCAGCTCCGCCAGGGCAGTGTTGATGGCGTTGAGCAGGCCCTCGTTGCCCTTGGCCACGCCGATGGCGTAGTCCTCCACGGTGTACTCAGTCTCCAGGATGGTCAGGCCGGGGTTGGCGGCCACGAACTCCTGGGCGGGGCCCTGGTCGATGACCACACAGTCCACCTGGTCCTGCATCAGGGCCTGGACGGCGGTGATGCCGTTGTCAAAGGCGGACACATGGTCGTCGCCGAAATCGTCGGAGCAGTACTGCCAGCCGGTGGTGCCGTTCTGCACGCCGATGAGCTGCTCGCCCAGGTTGTCCAGGGTGACGTCGGAGCCCTCCTTGACGATGACCACCTGCACGCCGGTGGCGTAGCTGTCGGAGAAGTCCATGACCGCCAGCCGGTCCTCGTTGACGGTGACGCCGGCCATGACCATGTCGCTCATGCCGGACTGGGCGGCCTGCAGGGCGGCGGTGAAGTCCATGTCGTCGATCATCAGCTCCAGGTTCAGCTTGTCGGCGATGGCCTGGGCGATCTCTACATCGATGCCCTCGAAGCCGCCGTCGTCGGTGGTCATCTCATAGGGCGGGAAGGCGGCGTTGGTGGACATGATGAGTTTGCCCTCCTCAATGGTGGTGAACTCGCCGTAGTCGCCGGTGGCGCCGCCCTCATCGGATGCGGCGGGCTCCTGGGACTCGGTCACGTTCTCGCTGGGGGTCTGGCTGCTCTCGCTGTCCCCGTTGCCGCAGGCGGTCAGGGCAAACACCAGGCCCAGAGCAAGCAGCAGGGCCAGTAGCTTCTTCATGGTTTTCATTTTCCTCTATCTCCTATCCATACATCAAAAATGATACCAGAACATCTGGAATGGCGTTATTATACTGCCTGCATGAATAAAATGCAAGAGGATTTTGAATATTAACAAATAATTCGGGAAAAATGACCAGCAAATCAAGAATGTATATGCATTTTTATGCAGGGTGCCTGTCCGCCTTCAATCAAAAGCCAACCCCAGGTAGCCCTGGGGGAGCCGCTGCCAGCGGGAGGGGGCGGCGCCGTACAGCCAACGGATGGCGCCGAAGGGCTGCCCCTCCTCCTGGGGGGCAGGCAGACGTACCTGGGCCGGACCACCGCACAGGGCGGCGGCGGCAGCGGCACCCTGCTCCTCGTCCTGGGGATGGCACAGCAGCTCCTTGACCACCGGTCCCCCCGCCCACCCCCCCACCGCGGCCCCCCCGGGGCCGGGGGCCGGCCCCAGCCGGTACAGGCCGCTGCCCGGATGGGGACAGAGCCGACGTTGAAATTCCATCTGTCCGGGGTCCTGAACCACGTGGGTGGTGCCGGTCAACAGAGACTCTCGGAGCGCGTCATACGCCTCAGGAGAAATGGAGCGGGCCGGAGCGGCGGCGGGCCGAGCTTCTACCCGGCGGTGATAGAAGGCAGGGGCAAAGCCATTCTTGGCAAAAAAAGAGAACAGGGAGGGCTGGGCGGGGACGGTGAGAATGCAGTCCGCCTGCCGCTTTCGGAGTATCTCACAGGCGTAGCGGAGCAGCAGCCCGGCGTAGCCCCGGCCCCGGGCCTCCGGACGGGTGGCCAGGGCATAGACATAGCCGCCTTTCACGTTCCATCCGTCGGGAAAGGTGAGGGTCGCCTCCGGCAGGGCCAGCATGGCCTGGACCTGCCCGTCCTCGGTGAGGACCAGGGGGCCGGACAGGTCCGTAAGCGTGTAGAAATCCCGTTGAAACGCGGCATCATCCCCAAAGACCTGGCTCCAAAGTGCTTCTGCCGGGATCAATTCCTCCAGGTGGGCCTGGTGCAGCTCCAGCATAGGGTCATACCTCCCGGGCGGTGAATTTCTCCAGTAAAATGTCGGGATAGTAGGAGAGCTTGGCCTTCCGCAGGCCCTCCAGGCCCAGATCGTCCTCTCGGTTGAGCCATTTCACCTGGGGGTGGCGATCCCGGACCATGCGTGCCATCTCCCGGTTGATGACGGCATAGGCGCCCTGGATCTCTCCGGCCGCCTTTTCAAAATGGACGTCAAAGCACGCGGGGGTGGTAAGGCTGCCCAGGGAGAAGGCCACCGGCTTGCCACCGGCTCGAATGAGCCCACCCTCCAGGGCAAGGGGATCCATCTGATAGAGAGCTTCGATGACGGCGATGGTCTCCTCGGACAGGGATTCCTCCCCCGCCTCCGGCTCACTCTCCTCCCGCCGGGCGGACCAGGCTCGCTCCAGGTCCAGGCACTCGGGGATGTTGGCCGGGGTGATGGGCTCGAACATCCAGTCGGGAAACTGCTCGTCAAAGCGGTGGATGTGGTTGCGTTTGGCGTGGAGCTTCTTGCCCCCCAGGTCGGCCAGCCGGTTCACATCATAAAGATAGTCCCAGCCGTCCCGGTCCTCCTGCCAGGAGAAGCGGCCGGGGCACTCTGCCTCCAGCCGCCGGCGCTGCTCCGCCGTGACGCACACCAGGGTGAGGGGAGCACCGTAAGCTTGCGCGTCCGCCTTCAAGGCGTCTAAGGCGGGGGCCAGAGGGCCGCTGCCTGCGGGGTACAGGTAACTGGTGCCCAGCTTTCCCTGAATTTGCACCAGGAGGCGGTCTCCCTGGCGGGCGATCTTCTGGGGGTAGGCTCGGCTCCAAAGGTAAATATTGTCGAAGTTGTACTCGCAGCCCATCTCCCCCTCAGCGGCCAGTAAGGAAATGGCCCACTGGCGATCGGCGGGATCTGGGCATCGAAAGGTATCCATACATTCCAATCCTTTTCTTTCGGGAATTGCCCCTATTCTTTCAAAAAACAAGGGATGCATTTCTTTTGGTGGCCTTTATCATAGCATAGTTGTAGGAAAAGCGCAACAGAAAAAAGCAAAGGCCGCTGTCTGCTTCGACAGCGGCCTTGCGGTTACTTTGCGTACTCGATGGCTTTGGTCTCCCGGATTAGGTTTACCTTGATCTGACCGGGATACTCCAGCTCATCCTCAATCTTCTTGGCGATTTCCCGGGCCAGGATGACCATCCGGTCCTCGGAGACCTCCTCCGGCTTGACCATAATGCGCACTTCCCGGCCAGCCTGGATGGCATAGGCCTTTTCCACACCGGGGAAGGAGGAGGTGAGTTCCTCTAACTTTTCCAGGCGCTTGATATAGTACTCCACGTTCTCCTTCCGGGCGCCGGGACGGGCGGCGGAGATGGCGTCGGCCGCCTTGACCAGGCAGGCCACAATGGTATGGGGCTCCACGTCGCCATGGTGGGCCTCGATGGCGTGGATGACACCCTCGCTCTCCTTGTACTTCCGGGCCAGCTCTACGCCGATCTGAATATGAGAGCCCTCAACCTCGTGGTCGATGGCCTTGCCCAGGTCATGGAGCAGGCCAGCCCGCTTGGCCTCGGTCACGTTGGCGCCAATCTCGGCGGCCATCAGTCCGGCAAGGTGGGCCACCTCAATGGAGTGATTGAGTACGTTCTGGCCGTAGCTGGTGCGGTAGTGCTGCCGGCCCAGCAGCTTGATGAGCTCGGGGTGCAGGCCGTGGACGTTGGTCTCAAACACGGCTCGCTCACCCTCGGCCTTGATGGTGGCATCCACCTCCCGCTTGGCCTTTTCCACCATTTCTTCAATGCGGGTGGGATGGATGCGGCCGTCCAGAATGAGCTTTTCCAGGGCCAGCCGGGCGATCTCCCGGCGAACCGGGTCAAAGCAGGATACGGTGATGGCCTCGGGGGTGTCGTCGATGATCAGGTCCACTCCGGTGAGGGTCTCCAGGGTCCGGATGTTCCGGCCCTCCCGGCCGATGATGCGGCCCTTCATCTCGTCGTTGGGCAGGGGAACCACGGAGACGGTAGCCTCTGCCACATGGTCGGCGGCACACCGCTGAATGGCCAGGGCAATTTGCTCCCGGGCGTAGGTCTCTGCCTCGTCCTTGAAACGGGCCTGGATTTCCTTAATCTTCAGTGCCTCTTCGTGAGTGACCTCATCCTCGATCTGCTCGATGAGATACCGCTTGGCCTCCTCGGTGGTCAGTCCGGAGATGCGCTCCAGCGCTTCCACCTGGCTCTGCTTGAGTCGCTCCAGCTCGTCCTTATCCCGCTCCAGCTCGGCGGCCCGGGCAGACAGCAGCTCCTCCTTGCGCTCCATGTTTTCCGTCTTTCGGTCCAGGTTCTCCTCTTTCTGGCTCAGACGGTTTTCCTGACGCTGCAGCTCGCTGCGGCGGTCCTTGACTTCTTTTTCAAACTCGTTTCGGGCCTTCAGAATCTCCTCCTTGGCCTCTACGGTAGCCTCCCGCTTCTTGTTTTCCGCACTCTTGATGGCCTCGTTGATGATGCGGCGGGCCTCTTCCTCCGCCGAGCCGATCTCTCGCTCGGCAAAGGCCTTCCGGCGGTTATAACCGAGGGCAATGCCAGCAACCGCACCGACAACCAGGCATACGACCATGAAAATAATAGCCAGGTAAATGGGCATCATGTCAGGGTCCACACCTCCTAATTTCTGTGGTTTTTTATAATAGTTGCAAAATAAGACGCGATGCGCACGCTGGCACACCGCGATAATTGAAAAACCACCCGCCATTCAGCGTCTGTATTTGAGTGTCATATATCTGTCCAATGGTTGATAGCAATATATGAAAAGGCGTTAAGTAGCGCCGCAGCCGCTCAAATGGGCGGTCTCCGCCCGGTTTTTCAAAATTATCTGAATCTATTGTAAAGGTATGTCTCTTTTCTGTCAAGCGAAAATGTGGGCAGTTCGTCAAAACGCCAAACGCCCTGGAATGGTGTTTTCCAGGGCGTTCTTGAAGGGAAAAACGGGGAAATAGACAAAAATAGAAAAAAGTGAGGACAAATTCGACAAAACAAAAGTTTACATTTTTGCGAAAACGTGAAATTAAATAGCACTCTTGTGAGAAAATCTCCCACGCCTGCGCAGAGCGCACAGCCCAGCCAGCAGGGCGCAGCAGAGGATGGGAACCAGTAAAATGCGGCGCATGAGTTACATCTCCTTTCCGGATATAGTTTACTTCACGATCTTATAGTACGTCCGGGCGGTGAGCAGGTACACGATACCATATACCAGGCAGAACACCAGCAGCGTGCCCCCGGTGCACAGCGCGGTGGTGAGCACGCTCCGGACGGAGAACATGGTGAGCAGCTGTACCACCAGGTTGAAGTCGAACAGGATGTGCACCGCCGCGGCCAGGATGGGCAGGGAGAACACGGTGAGCACCTGGCTGCGGATGGAGGCGCGCACCTGCCCCTGGTCTAGGCCCACCTTGCGCATGATCTCGAATCGGGCCTGGTCCTCATAGCCCTCGGACACCTGCTTGTAGTAGATGATGAGCACGGTGGCCAGGAGGAAGACCACCCCCAGCAGGATGCCCAGGAAGAGGAAGCCGCCGGCCATGGCGTAGCCGTCCACCTCCATCCGGGCCCGGGTGGACACGGAGAGATAGTCAAAATAGCCGGTGTCCTGGTAGGCGTCCTCCCCCAGGTTGTGGTCGTACCAGGCGTTTTCCAGCTCCAGGGCCTGCGCCTGGGTGCAGTCCAGGTCCAGCAGGTCCAGGTAGTAATAGGTGGTGGAACCGGGGCCGTAGGCAGCGTCCTCTAAGGCGGCGAAGGCGTCCAGGGCGGCGCCGTCCGGCAGCACCAGGGCCACGGCCTCGAAGGTGTCAAAGGTGTTGGAGAAGAAGGGGATGGCCTCCAGAGTGTGGGCGATCTCCACGGTGAGGTCAGGGCCGGTTTCCTCCGGGCCATTCTCCCCCATGGTGATGGCCTTGAACACGATGGACTGCCCCAGTTCCTGGGGCAGCGTTCCGCACAGGGCGGCCTGGCCGGGCCCCGGCTCCGGGGCGGCCTGGCCGGTGAGGGCCTGGTAGCTGTCCCGGGTGAGCAGATAGATGGTGCGCCCGGTGGTGCGGTCGGCGGTGGCACCGATCTCCAGGCGTCGGGTGGCGGTGTTGGCCAGGGCGGTGAGGCGCAGGTAGGTGACAGATCGGGAGTTTTCCACTTCGATCCCCTGGTCGGACATGAACCGCCGGGCCAGCTCGTCCATGGCCTGGCCGTCAAAGGGCTCTTCGCCGTTGGCGGCCGCTTTGTCGGGGGAGCAGCCCACCTCGATCTGGAAGTCGGCGGGGTACTGGGCGGCGATGATCTCCCCGGTGCCCAGGTAGAGGGACAGGGTGCCCGAGATCATCACCATCACCATGGTGGACAGGATACAGATGTTGGCCAAGCCCACGGCGTTGCGCTTCATCCGGTAGAGCATGCCGGACACGCCGATGAAGTGGCTGGTTTGGTAGTAGAACCGCTTGTTCCTCCGCAGCAGCTTCAGCAGGGCGATGGAGCCGGCGGTGAACAGGCAGTAGGTGCCGATGATGACCAGCAGCACCGCCAGAAAATAAAGGGCGATGGCGGCGGTGGGGTCGTTGGTGGTGATGGCGATGGCGTAGCCCGCCCCCAGGGCGGCCACCCCAATGGCAGCGGTGAGCCACCGGGTACGGGGCTCCTTTTCCCCCACCTGTCCGCCCCGGAGCAGCTGGATGGGGCTGACCAGGGACACCCGGCCCAAGTTGAGGACCAGGGCCAGAGCCAGCAGCGCGCCAAACAGCGCGGCGGTGAGAGCCACGGCAGGCAGGGACAGCCCCACCGAGAAGGGGATGGAAAAGCGCAGCAGCCGGGTGAGCAGGGCGGTGGCCAGGGCGTGGAGAATCACACCGCACACCACGCCGCCCACAATGCCGATGAGGGCGGTATACAGGCTCTCCCAGCACTGGAGCAGGGCGATATTTCTCTTGCCCATGCCAAGGATGTTGTAAAGGCCCAGTTCCTTTTTCCGCTGCTTCATGAGAAAGCTGTTGATATACAGCAGCAGGATGGCGGAGAAGATGCCCGCGATGAACATGCCCATGCCCATCATCACCGATACATACTCTGCCCCCCGCATGGTATCCACCCCAGGATCAAACACTAAGGCGGACATGACATAAAAGGCGGCGGACAGCCCGATCAAGGCCAGCAGGTAGGGGACATAGAAGCGGCGGTTCTGGCGGATGTTCTGCCAGGCCAGCTTGGGGTAGAGGCCGTTACGCACGCTTCTCACCTCCGGCGGACAGACGGGTAAGGGTGTCGGAAATGAGCCGGTACATCTCTCCGTCTCCCCGGTTCTCCCGGTACAGCTGGTGGTACACCGCCCCGTCCCGGATGAACAGCACCCGCCCGGCATGGCTGGCGGCGGAGGTGGAGTGGGTGACCATGAGCACCGTCTGCCCCGCCCGGTTGATCTTGCCGAACAGGTCCATCAGGCTGTCGGCGGCCCGGGAGTCCAGGGCGCCGGTGGGCTCGTCGGCCAGCACAATTTCCGGCTGGGTGATGAGGGCCCGGGCCACGGCGCACCGCTGCTTCTGCCCGCCGGACACCTCGTAGGGGTACTTGTCCAGCAGCCCCGTGATGCCCAGGGCCTCCGCCAGGGGGGCCAGGCGCCTCTCCATCTCAGGGTACTTCTTCCCGGACAGCACCAGGGGCAGCAGGATGTTGTCCCGGAGGGAGAAGGTGTCCAACAGATTGAAATCCTGGAACACGAAGCCCAGATTGTCCCGGCGGAAGGCGGCCAGGTCCTTCTCCCGGACGGAGGACAGCTCCCGCCCCGCCAGCTTCACGCTGCCGGCGGTGGGTCGGTCCAGGGCAGCCAGGATGTTCAGCAGGGTGGTCTTGCCGGAGCCAGACTCCCCCATGATGGCCACGAATTCCCCCTGCTCCACAGAGAAGGACACGTCGGTGAGGGCCTCCACCTGCTGGTTGCCGAAACGGGTGGTATAAATTTTCTTCAAGTGACTGACTTCCAAAATAGCCATAGTGGACTCCTCTCTATCCCAGGACACATTGAATGTATTAACCGTGTTGGTACAGTCAGAATACCACGGATAGTATAAAAAAGATAGAGAGGAAAGCATAAGAAATTTATAAGAAAATTTTAAGGCGGCCGAAGTCAAAAAACAGGAGCACCCCGAAGGGGGGTGCTCCTGCGTTAATGTATGATGTATAATGGATATGGAATAAAAACTCAAACCAAGGCTGCGGTGATGATGGCCATGGAATAGACCTCCAGGGCATTACAGCCTCGGGACAGGTCGTTGATGGGGGCGTTCAGACCCAGCAGAATGGGGCCGTAGGCATCAAACTTACCCAGCCGCTGGGCGATTTTGTAGCCGATGTTACCGGCATTGATGTTGGGGAAGATGAAGGTGTTGGCGTAGCCGGCCACCTTGGAGCCGGGGAACTTCAGCTGGCCCACGGTAGGGGAGACGGCAGCGTCGAACTGGATCTCTCCGTCGATATCCAGATCGGGAGCGGCGGCTTTGGCCTTCTGGCAGGCGTTGCGCATCTTATCCACAGTCTCGCCCTTACCGGAACCGTGGGTAGAGTAGCTCAAGTAAGCGACTTTGGGGTCAATGCCAAAGGACTTGGCGCACTTGGCACACTCCAGGCCGATTTCCACCAGCTCGTCCTCGGTGGGATCAATGTTGATGGCGCAGTCGCCCATAGCCAGCACTTCATTGCCGCCAGAGGCACCGGGGCGCACCAGGATAAAGCAGGAGGAGACGATCTTGTTGCCCGGCTTGGTCTTGATCAGCTGGAGGGCAGGCCGCACGGTGTCAGCGGTGGAGTAGGTGGCACCGCCCAGCAGGCAATCGGCCACACCCAGCTTTACCAGCATGGTGCCGAAGTAGTTGCCTTTCTGGAGCAGGGCGCGGCACTCATCAGCAGTCATTTTGCCCTTGCGCAGCTCCACCATGGTGGACACCATTTCATCCATCCGGTCATAGGTAGCGGGGTCGATGATCTCCGCACCGCGGATATTAAAACCGGCTTTCTCTGCGGCGGCGTGGACCTCTTCGGGATTGCCCACTAGGATAGGAGTCAGGAAAGTACCTGAGAGCAACCGGGCGGAAGCCTCCAGAATGCGGGCGTCGGTGCCTTCGGTGAATACAATGCGCTTGGGACTCTCCTTTAGCTTTTCAATCAGTTTGCCAAACATAAAAGACATTACCTCCATATGATGTGAATTATGCCGGGAAAGGCTCGGATAGGGTAAATGTAACACGTTTCCACCGCCTTTGCAAGCGAATCTGGTAAAGTTGCTTCGAATGGACAAATTCACAAAAAGCTGGGGGAATTTGGTGGATGTTTCTGTGGGAAGAATGACTTTACAATTAGTATTTTAGGTGGTATGCTAATACTTGCTGTCATGATTGCGCGGCGCTGGCTTAGATGGATGAAAGAAAGATATATTAAGAGAGGAAATAGAAGAATGAACGCTGATTTTGCGCGTACTTTGGCTCTGCTGAGACATGAACGGGGCATTTCCCAGCGGCAGGCTGCTGAGACCCTTGGCATTTCCCAGGCTTTGCTCTCCCACTACGAGAATGGTGTGCGGGAGCCCGGCCTGAATTTTGTGGTCAAAGCATGTGATTTCTACAATGTCTCCGCAGATTTTCTGCTGGGGCGTACTCTCAGCCGGGATGGAACCACCATCCTTGACGCGGATACCCTTTATGATGTATCCGATGAACGGGACAATGTGCTCAAGGGGTCGGTGATGGCAACCCTGAGCAAGAAACTGATTGTCAATTCCGCGGGGGTGTTGTTTGACCTTCTGGGCCGTCTGGGGAATAAGAAAGCGATCAAAGCGGCGTCCAACTATCTTTCTACCGCTCTGTATACTCTGTACCGTCACCTGTTCCAGTTCAGCCCCAACGGGAACGACGGCTTCTTCTCCGTGCCCCGAGAACATTTTGTAGTCGGGCTGCCCCGGGCGGATATGATCCTCAATGAGGCGGAGTATGTAGCTACACTGGCCGGACAGAACAAGGAGGCCCAGCAGTTCCCTGATATGTCCCACGACGCGATGACCGCGGCCTATCCTGGGACCTACCAATCCCTGCTTCAGATTATTCATGTGTGTGGGGAGCGGCTGAATAAAGAAATGGCCAATCATATTGAGCAGGCATAACGGTTTGTTTTTTCACCATCCAGCGCTCTGGCGCAGCGCTGCCTGATGGAGTTTTCTATGGAGGTTTCCTGCCTATGACCGATCAGTCCAAAATCCGAAATTTCTCTATCATTGCCCACATTGACCACGGCAAATCCACCCTGTCCGACCGGATGATCGAGATCTGCGGGGCGGTGGAGCAGCGGCAGATGGAGTCCCAGCTGCTGGACAATATGGATCTGGAGCGGGAGCGGGGCATCACCATCAAGGCCCGGGCGGTGCGCATGGACTACAAGGCCCAGGACGGCCAGACCTACTGCCTCAATCTCATCGACACCCCGGGCCATGTGGACTTCAACTACGAGGTCTCGCGCTCTCTCGCCGCCTGCGAGGGCGCGCTGCTCATCGTGGACGCCTCACAGGGCATCGAGGCGCAGACACTCGCGAATACTTATCTTGCGATGGAGCACGATCTGGAGATCCGCCCCGTCATCAACAAGATCGACCTGCCTGCTGCCGATCCCAAGCGTGTGAAGGAGGAGATCGAGAACATCCTTGCCATCCCCGCCGAGGACGCGCCGGAGATCTCCGCCAAGCTCGGCATCAACATCGACGCGGTGCTTGAGGACATCGTCCACAACCTCCCCGCACCCAAGGGCGACCCGAACGCCCCGCTCAAGGCGCTGATCTTCGACAGCTATTACGACGCCTACCGCGGCGTGATCGTCTATATGCGCCTCAAGGACGGCACCATCAGGCCCGGCATGGAGATCAGGATGATGGCGACCGGCGCGACCTTCAAGGTGCTCGAATGCGGCCTGATGCGCCCGCTGGGGCTTGAGCCGGCGAAGCAGCTTGAGGCTGGTCAGGTCGGCTACTTCACCGCCAGCATCAAGGACGTCCA
>ERZ780149.2336-NODE-2336-length-17928-cov-11.307727_pt1 | contig 17928 bp, 18 predicted proteins | sample MGYA00511367_ERZ780149 | MGnify/ENA primary metagenome ERZ780149 (study PRJEB29588, sample SAMEA2153852) | human gut metagenome | biome: human gut; feature: human-associated habitat; material: faeces | place: Denmark | collected 2008/2010 ... | reverse complement strand
TTTAGCGTGTGATTCAATACATCTTTCAAGTTCAAATTTAATACAGTTGTTCTCACATTACATACATTTAAAAGTAAAGTAATACATTGTATTTTTATATAACAAATTAATATTTCATTTAACCAATCTAGCTTTTTTCCTTTATTCCACTTAGCATTTTTTATTACTAAAGTAACTATATCAATTATTTATAATAAAAATTTTTTAATATCTAAAAATGGTTAAGACTCCTTGACTGAACAGTAACATTTAAAATAATATAATGTAAACTTAACACACCAATTTTCGCTTTTATATTTATTAGTGCGATAATATAGTATTATTATAGTAGGAGGAAAATAATGAATAATAATAACAATATCAATATCAATAATATTAATTCTTTAGAAGGAGAAATAGAAAATCTATCAAATTATTTTACAAAAAAATCAAAAGAAAATATTAAAAGCTGGTTAATTACTTCATTATTAATCACAATAGTATTTTGTTTTGTTATAGGAATTGCAATATATATTATATCTATAACAAATAAAAATATAGATACAACTAGATTTCCGTTTAATATCAATAGTGAAACATTATTTTCTATGTTTATAATCTTAACAATAGTTGGTGCTTATCTTTATGTATTTCTAACTGCAAGTAAATCAACTGGTATATCATCATTAAAAATAAAAGTGAATGGAAATGAAAGTGAATTAAATAATAAAATGAATGAAATACTTAAGTATTTATATTATAAAGAAAAAACATATAAAGGAAGAAAAGTATTTTATGCATATAAAGAACGTTGGGCATTTAATATTAATATCACTAGTTTAAAAAGATATCTTGAATATTATATCGAAAATGGTGAATTAAGAATAAATGTATGGGCATCAATTTATGGAAAAGAACTTCCAATCGATAATAAAAGAATGGGATTTTATCATAAGAAAGCTTTAGTTTATGATTTAGAATATATTAAAGAAAATATAAATAAATAATTATAAAATTCTTTCAAAATAAATAAGCATAAAATTGATATGTTTATTTTTGTTTAAATTCTAATTTTGCTTGATCACTTTTTTGTTTTTCTATTTCTTCCATTACTTCTTGTAAAGCAGTTAAAGCTTCATATAATGTTTTTTTATCATTACCCTTCAACATTTTATCTAATTTTTTAGCAGTCTCAACACTTGGAACGACTAATCCTGAAGTCAAACTGGTTTTTTCATGCTTTGAATTAAACATATCATATATCTTTTCAGCATTCTTTTCAATTTCAGAAGAAGCTTTTTTATCATCAAGGTGAAACATACTACTATTTCCATCATCTAAAATTGTATCAGCAGGCATAGCATAATCATAAGGATATATAGTTCCACTTGAAGTATTTAACGAAGTAGTTGATGAAGACAATGCAAGTGTACTTTTAAGAGGGCCAAGAAAGTTAAAAGCTTCAGTTGAACTTTCTAATGTAGAAAAAGTTATAGCACCTTTTATCAAATACTCTGCTATCTCAACTAATGAGGAAGACACAGTACAAGCAGTAGTAGTTGTACCTGTATTAATTGTTAATTTAGTTATTATATCATCATTATTTGTCATTATCTTTACTTTCAAGTCTTAATCTAATTACTTGTTCTTCTCCAATTTTTTTCTCTTCTAACACTTCTTGTAATCCTGTCAACACTTCATATAATGTTTTTTTATCATTACTTCTTAATATCGCTTCTAATTTTTTAGCAATTTCCATATTAGAAACAACTAGCCCTGATACTGATTCTTGTCTTTCATGATTCTTATTAAATGTATCATATATTTGTTCAGCATTTCTTTCTACTTTAGCTACATCAGTATTATTACGTGTATAAATATTACCAGAAGAATCAAATATTTCAGCATCACCAACATGTAATGTATCTGGTTCACCCCTTACTGTACCAGTTAAACATCCAAGACCTGTCATTGCTCCAGTAGAACCAATTGGACCAAAATCAGTAGCTAATTCACCAACACCACTAGTGGACATAGTTGTACCTTTTGTTAATGAAAAAGGTGCTGTGCTTTCATTCGCAGTAGTATGTAGTGAACTTTCAAATAATAATATTACCCCTGCTACACCACCAAATATAGCACCATATGCTAAAGCACTCTCACCTTTATCTTTTAATACTTCTTTTCTTTTTTCTTCTTTATTATTTTTCATATCATCTTCATTCATAACATTTTTCTCCTTTATTATTTCAAATTATATTTTAATATTATCTTTATTAAAATATAACAATACAACTCCTATATATATATTATAATACTACTCCTTGCTTATTTTCCATACCCATACTTCTTAAAACTGTATTTAAATATTTTGACTTATTCATCATCACTCTTAAATTATCAGCAAGTTTCATCTCATCATTAATAAACACTTTTCCATACTTCATATTCCTATAAAAATCTATAGTTTTCTGATTATAATTTGATATTAATTCACATAGATATATTCTTATATCTTCTCTTTCAGGTACATTATCAACGCTTATCACACTTAATATAATATTATCTATAAGTCTAGCATTTTCACTATTTCTTTCATTATATAATTCTTCAATACTTTTAATACCATTTTCATTAAATACAATTCCTAATATTTTATATTCACTTAATAATTCTGGATATTTTTTTAAATATGAACTAGCATTTCTTAAAAATATATTTAATTTTAAACCAGGTACATTATTTCTATCATATGTAACCTCTAAATTATCATTTAAAAACTCTAATGATTTAATTATTATATCCACTTTCTTATCATCTTTTTTATAACCTGATTTTTCTTTTGCTTTTTTATATCCTTCAAGTGATGCTTTTATTTCTCCAGTAGAAACATCATAATTTCTTGACATTTTTCTTGATAATATTACTCTTTTTACAAGACTCATATTTATATCTATAGCTGGTTGTCTTAATTCATAAAGATATGAAATATATTCAAGTAATGATACAAAATGTTCATAATCACAAAATCCATCTTCTTTAGTTTTTTCAAATGTTTTTATATGTTCTATTTCATGAGCAATTGTTTCATACATATAAAACATTGCATCATCACTACTTAAATTTTTAAATGAATTTAAATTTATTACTACTTCATATTTACCATTTTTTATATTAGGTTTTACATATCCATTTGATTTAACAATTGGAGAATTTATAATTTTAAGAGTTACTCCATCAAATCCTTCTTTTTCTAATTCTTCACTAAATACTTTTTTACAATAATCTTTATTCTTCATCTTTTCTATCCTTTTTTGTAAATGCTAATTTCATTTCTGATTCTTGACTTTCACCTTCACCCAAATCATAATGATCTGGAGTTTCTATATATTCTCTTTTATTCATACTTTTAACTAACATTTCTTGTATTGAATCTAATGATGGACCAACTTCTTCTACACCTTTATTACAACTTTTCAAATAATTTCTAAGTGCTTGTATTTCTCTTATTAATTCTTCTCTATTTACTTTATTGTTTATTATTACTTCTTCTACTTTTTCTTTATCAATATTTGATTTTACTTTATCTATACGTTTTCTCTCTCTTGCTTTTAATTTTTCTTCATGTCTAGTTATTCTAATCCAATTATACCTTTGTAACATTACACAATATGCATCCTTTAATAATAAAGTACTAAGAGCTATAACTGGTACAACCGATGCATTTAATATAATCATAAGTGCAAGTCCAACACTTCCAAATATTAAATTTTTAACATGAATAAATCCATTATAATATAAATATTTTTTAAACTTATCTATAGATACTAAATCTTTACAATCATTAATATGATAATTAATATTTTTCTTTTTATCCTTAATATGTATTAATTTTTCTAACTTAAATGCTAAATTTCTAAAATGTTTAACACCAAGTGCCTTATAAATTTTTAATTCTAAATCTTCTCCCTTTTTCTTTTCCATAATTCCCCTTCTTTAGTAATTGCATATTATACAATACATAAATCTAAAAATCAATCAAAATATTAAAAAACTATTTACTTATCATTATTAAGTAACTCAATATAACTATTAATTATATACATTTTTAATAGAAATAAAAGAAACTTAAATCAATAAGTCTCTTAAATTGTTAATAAGTTGTTAATCTATCTTACGTCCACCCCACTCAACAATAGTAAATCCATTTCTTAGGACTTTTTCTAACTTTTGTTCTTTGATATTTACCTTTTTATCAAGTGGTTTATAATCCATAATAATTCTTATTAATGTATCAGGATTTTTACTAAATTCTAAAGGCATATATTTATTTACTTCTTCTAAGCATCTAAATCTTATATAATTATATTTATTATTTTCAAGTTTATCTATCCAATAAATAATAAACTCATTGATTTCCCTTTCATTTAGTCCTAAATACTCTAACTTTTCTTCTAGAAATTTAACTGTATCTTTTCCTTCAACAATAAATCCTTCATTCATATTTATTTCACTATTATCAATTGCTTCCCAATATAATGCATAATAATTTTTATTTGTTTTATAATCATAAATATTACCATCAGTATCAACATGAATATTCCAACTACCACTATATTTAGGATAAGTATGTGTAAGTAACTTATCATTTTTAAGTTTAATTGTTAAATCCATTTCTTTAGTTGGATAAACATACATAATTGGCTTATAAACTATATCAGAATCACATTCTTCCATGCTTACTACCCTATTGTATGCTTTTATTTCATTAATATTTTCATTATCACTAACAGGTATTTCAAATGTTTTATCATGCGGAGCACATACACCACAAGAATATCTAAAATCAAAATAAAGATTTAAATTATTATTGCTATCTACTTCTTTTTTAACAAATTCTATTTTTTCATTACAATCATCAACACCAGGTATAGTAAATAATATATATTTTACACCATCTTCTTTTGTCTTATATTCAGCCTTATACTGAATTTCACTTGATTCAAAAGTACCATACTTAGTTTTAAAAATATCAGTTTTTCTATTTATAAGTATATAATATATTATTGTTGAAATGATTAATACAAATACAATAACAAATATAAATATTTTTACATTATTATTCTTTTCTATTTTTTTAATAGTTTTATTATTATTTTTTCTTTCTCTACTTTCTTTTTTATTATTTTTCATACACACCTTCCCACCTTAATAATAGCACATATCAAATAAAAAGACACTAATTTCTTTTCATTAGTGTCAATCCATTTCCTTCTTCTAAAAGTCTTAATTCTCTTTCTTTAAGCTCATTTTGTTTTTCTATTGCTAGTGCTAATCTTTCAAGAGTTTTAACATTTTCATTAAACTCTTTCAATGCATATTTAAGTCCATCTGTATTCTTTAAAGCAATAGTAAGAGCTCTCATTATTTCATCACTATATGACATATTATACCTTCCTTTGTGTGATGTATAATACTATTTATAAATATGTTTGTCAAATATTAAGCAATAACTCTCTTCTTTTTAGTAACAATATTATTTATTATGATAAACAATATTGAAAATAATAACATTATAATTGTATTAATAAATATTCCATGAAGATTACTTATGTTAATAACTTCTAAACTTTTTAATATTTCGTTACTATTTATAAAATAATATGTTGGTAAAATGTGAGCAATTTTTATTACTGAACTTGGTAACATTTCAGGTGGTATAAATGCTCCACATAAGAATGCAGAACCAAGTGCGACTACATTAACTATTCCACTTACTGCAACTTTACTATAACATAGAGAACTTATTAAAAGTGATAAAGTTAAACAGCAAAAAGTAAATATAAATTCATTTCCAATAAACAATAGTCCTCTTAATGTGAATAACTCATTACCAAGTATTATAAATCCAAGTATCGTATAAAGAATCCATACTACTAAAGCATACACTGAACTAGCGAGCAATAATAGTCTATTATGTTCTTTATAATTCATACTACTTATGATAATTCTTTTGTTAACAGATTGTTCATGAAAACTAGTTATTACTAAACAAATAATATATATAGTTACTGCCATTATACTATAACTTGCAAAATTGAAATATCTTGATACCTTTGTTAATTTATCAGTATTTAACTTTGAAACAATCTCAACATTAGTTTTATCTTTCAAACTTTCATTTATATTATTTATAAGTTCACTTTCACTTATATTAGTTTTCAAATATATATTTTGTGTTTCAACATATCTACTTAACATCATTTCTGCTAAGGCTGCATCATATGTATCTAATTTCTTAATTTCAAGTTCAACATCTTTACCATTTAGAATATCTATTCCATAATCTTTTGGTATATATATTATATAACTAATATCTCTATAAAATAATGCATCATCTCTTGCTTCTTCATTATCTTTTACACTAACTATATTAGCATTATCACTCATATATTTAACAAGATTCTTTGTTATCTCACTGTCTTTATCATTATTTACAATTAATATGTCTGGTTTAGTTGAAGTAAAGTCTACTCCTGTGTCATTAGTAGTCATATTAACTCCACCAAATACTATTAACATGACAGTATATAATATAATTGTTCCTTTATACTTATTAATTACTTTCCAAAATGTACTAAATACTGTCATATCTCTGTCTCCTTAAACTACTATAAGAAATTAATAACATTACCGCACTAAACACTAATAAACTTATAACATTAAAATAATATCTATTAAATGTATCATAATAATATAATGAATAGAATCCATCTGTTATCATACTCGCTGGATTAATAAGATTTAACACTCTTACATTTTTATCAATAATATATTTCATAGTTATACCCATCATACCAGACATAAAACACATAAGCATAGTTATACCAACAAGTATACCAGTTTTAGCATTCTCATTTGTTTTAATTAACGAGGAAACAAGAACACCTAATGATAATCCAGCAAAAGAACCAGTAAGCATTAATAATATTACTTTATCAATATTATTACCATAATCTACTTTTAATACAAATATTGTATATATAAATAATATAAATATACCAACTACTTGAACTATATAACTTGATATTAAACTACTTATAAGTAATGATGATTTCTTTATACCAGATACTGATATTCTCTTACCAACACTATTCATATTAGGAAGAATATAATTAATAATATACATAGATAACATAGAACCATATAAACATGACATAGCAATTAATGTATAAAATTCTATCATAGTATAACTTAAATTACTTCTTGATATATCTTTAAACTTTGCTTTAGAATTATTCATAATGTTGTTTGCTAAAGAAACTATTTCTTCATAATTAACCATATAATTATTATTTTCAAGTTCTTTAGTTATTATATTCGTAAGTATTACTTTCTTACTTTGTACTTCATCTATCACATATTTAATAACAGTTTCATTAATACCACTCTTATTTACATTAACACTTATATCATCATCATTAAACAAAATACATGCACTTACTTTTTCTTCTTCAAGTAATTTTTTACATTCATTAAGAGAAGTATATTTAACATTAAACATATAGTTTTCACTATTTTTATCACTTAATTCTTGAAAAGTATTCTTGAAAACTATATCATTATTAAAATTATCATTATCAACAATAGTTATATCAATAATATCTAATTTTTCACTATTTTCTATATCACTAAAAGCCATCTTAAAAAATGTACCTAATATTATTGGAAAGGCAAAAGTCCAAAATATTAATGCTTTACTTCTAAATAATGTCTTAAGTGAATATTTTAAATTATGTAAGAACATTAATCTCTTAAATCCTTTCCAGTTAACTCTAAGAATACATCATTTAAAGTAGGCCTTTCTACAAATATTTTATTATAATTAACTTTTTTACTTTTTAAATAATCAATAAGTTCGTTAATGTTATTTTTGCCTTTCTTATATATCACTACTAAATTATTTCTATCATATGTAACATCATCAACATTCTTAAATTCTCTTATCTCATTAATTATTTCTTCATTTAATGAATCTATTTCTAATGTTATCTTTTCTTCTATTTTAGTCATTTCTTTAAGTTCTTCTTTAGTACCTTCAGCAATAATTTTACCTTTATCAAGTATAATAATTCTATCACATAATATTTCTGCTTCTTCCATATAATGAGTTGTATATACTATAGTTGCTCCTTTATCTCTTAACATTTTAATTCCATCAAGTATATTATTTCTACTTTGTGGATCTACTGCAACAGTTGGTTCATCTAAAAATATTAATTTAGGTTTATGAGCAATACCACATGCTATATTAAGACGTCTTAAAAGTCCACCTGATAATTGTTTAGGATAGAATTTTTTATAGTTTTCAAGTCCTACTAGCTTTATCGCATCTTCTACACATTTATTTCTCTTATTCTTATCAGTTATATAAAGTCCACAAAAATAATCTATATTTTCTAGTACTGTTAATTCATTAAAAACAGCAACTTCTTGAAATATAACACCTATATCTCTTTTTAAATCATATGAATCAGGTTTCATTTCTTTATTAAATATCTTAATAGTTCCACTTTCATATTTCAAAAGAGATAATATTGAGTTAATTGTAGTTGATTTACCACTTCCATTTGGCCCTAAAAGTCCTAATATTTCACCTTTATATACATCAAATGATAAATCATCTACTGCTTTTAAGTTTTTATATGACTTTGTTAAATTTTTAATTTCAATTACTTTTTCCATATATTCCTTTCTACTTAATGTCAACTCCGCCGAAAACACAATTACAATTTACATATATTGTATATTTGCCATCATTATTTTTTCTCTTGTTTTCAGCACCACCAAAGAATGAAGCAGAACTTATTACTACTTTAACGTCCTCTGGTACGATTATATCTATACCTCCAAATACTGCATTACAATTAATAAGAACATCATCTTTAATTTTAACATTTCTTAAATCACAGTCAACACCACCAAATACAGCAGTTAAAGTTGTTCCTTTAAATTCATCTTTATCAAATGATACCTTTTGCCCACTGAAAACTGCTACATGTTCACCTACAGTATTCATACTTACTTTTTCACTAATCTTATTTCTAAATATAATTGAAAATCCAAATACTATTAACACTATTGGTAATAATAATTTCCAGAATAAATTATAATCCATTATACCTCTACTACAAAGTAATAAAAGAACTCCTACACTAAGCATTATAACAGACCATGTCTTATCTTTCTCACTAATTATTCCTGATATACTTGGTATTATTATAAATAATGTCCACCAGCCTTTAAAAAATATATTTACTGTTAATATTCCAGTTAATTTTAATATTAGGGCTACTCCAACTAGTATTAAAGCTGAACCCCACAAAATGTCTTTTTTATTCATTTATATTTCCTTCTTTCTTTTCTATTTCTATTAACGCATTAAACTCTTCTGTTAATAAATCACTTATTTCTTTTTTAGATATTTTAATCGCATTAGTCGCTATTAAAGATGCAAGACCATGAGTAAATATCCACATCTTGTAATGAAATGTCTTAATTTCATTATCTTTAACTCTACCACTCTCTTTTATAAGCATAGAAATCTTTTTAAAATTCTCATCATCGTCAGGTAAATATTTATCATTAGTCATAAATAATATTTTAAATAGTTCTTTCTCATTACAAGCAAAATCAATATAATTTATACCTGTCTTCTTATATTCAGGTATATTTTCATCTCTTTTTGTAAAAATATAATCATAAAAGTATTGCCATATCTTTTTAATAAGTTCACTATTCATTTCTTGAACATCCCTGAATTGATAATATATTGGTCTTATAGAACAATTTAATCTTTTGGCAATCTCTCTATTACTTACTTTATCAAGTCCAGATATTCTTGCGATATCAAAAGCAGTATTAAGTATCATATCTTTACTTATTTTAGTAACAGTAGGTATATTATCATCTCCTTTCTGTATCTATTGATATTGTATCACAAGATACAATATCTTTAAAGAAAAAGATTTTATATTTAATTTAAATTTTTAATTAATATAAAATCCCATTTATAATTTCTCTGTCAAATTTTATTTTCTATTCAAATTTGTTTTAGTTCTCTAATTAATTTCGCCTTGCTCTAATTTACATGTACTTTATATATTATCCCAATCGGAAAGCTGGCGAAACGACGTTTGTAGCATTAGCATGGTCGTCACTCCAATCGCCGCTTTCGATCACAATGTAGAAATAGTTGTTAGTGTTGGAACTAGCCGTGCGAAGCCACCAAGCACTAGCTCCGTTTTTCTTTATTGCTCCACTATAACTATTTGTACTTGTTCCTAAATTTTTATAATAGTCTAATTGTCTTGTTAAATCTTTTGCTGTATCACCACTTATTGTATTTGAACTTCCTTGTGCCCATACTTCTGCTGTACTTAGTAAATATAATTTATCTGTTGATGTGAAATTTTCTTCTCCACTTGTACTTCCATGTCCTGATACTACTGTTGTATCTATTATTGCATTCTTTACTTTGTCTGGCATTGCATTATATATATCATTATTTACAAATGTTCTCATGCTTGTTGCTGGCCATCCTCCTACATTTGTTCTTTTATCATTCATTTTATGTGTTGTTATTATATCTGCAAACTCTAGTACAAATCCACATGCTGTTTGTGAAAAATTTGTATTTGAACATTCACTTGGTGTAGATTTATTAGCTATACGCAATGTATGTTTTCCATAACTGCCTAAATCTATTTCTTTTGTATCACCTACATTATATACTCCATCATTTTCTTCTCTTATTGCATCTATAATTGTCTCCCAGTCGTCTGTAGAAAAATTTTTAGGAGATGTTTTTTTACATTTTCCTTCTATTATTTTATCAGTTGTGAGATCACTTAAATTATTAAATTCACCACTTAAACAATATGTACCATTACTAACTTCAAATTTCTTAATGCTTCCATCATCATTTAATTTAACATTATACTTTAGAGCATTAGATTCTAGTTCTAATTTATTATTATCATTTGAAATATTACTAATCTTATTACCTTTCATTGCTTCACTAATATATTTCTTAGATATCTCTTTGTATATTGTTTTTGCTTCTGTTAAAAACGTATCTTTCTTTGCTTGATTAAACATTTTTAATACATTTGGTAATGCTATTATAACAAGTAATGCTAATATTGCTATTACTGCTAAAAGCTCAACTAATGTAAATCCTTTATTCTTCATACCACACTTCCTTATCCTACTTAAATTATACAACATAAAAAGTACTATTTCTAGTACCTTATAATTTTTTAATTATCCCAATCGGAAAGCTGGCGCCACGCCGTTAGTATAACTAGCATTGTCGCCATAGTAGTAACCGTTGTCGCCCACACTGAAGAAGTCATCGTCATTGATAGAAATGGCCGAACGAAACCACCAACCTGAAGCACTAGTTCCATTTTTCTTTATAGCTCCGCTATAATTATTAGTTGTTACTCCTTGTGCTGTATAATAATCTAATGTTCTTGTTAAGTCTTTTGCTGAATCCCAACTATTAGAAAAATTTGTGTATATTTCTTTTGGTGCTAATAAATATAATCTATCAGTAGAAGTAAAATTTTCTGTATCAGCAGGGCCATGTCCTGATACTACTGTTGTATCTATTATTGCATCCTTTATTTCTTCCGGTAATGCGTCATATATAACATAATTTACAAATGCGTACATACTTGAAGCTGGCCATCCACCTACATTTGTATTTGTATCATTCATTTTATCTGTTGTTATTATATCTGCAAACTCTAGTACAAATCCACATGCACTTTGTGAAAATCCTTCAGTATTGCATTCACTTGGTGTTGACATATTAGCAATTCTTAATGTATGTGTTCCATATTCTCCCATGTCAATTTCTTTTGTATCTCCCACATTATAAACACTTGTATCACCAGATTTTACTGCACTTACTATTGTATCCCACGATTCAGTGCTGAATGCTACCGGAGATACTCCACCTTTACTTTCTTCTATACCAAGTACACCATCAAACTCTTTTCCTTGATTATAATTTTGATTTGCATTTATTTCTTTAAATAATATTGTGAAAGTATATTTATGAGTAAATCCACTTTCTATTGATATCTTTTTTGCTATAGTCATATCACTTACTGGTACTTGTGGTATAGAATCGCATGTTCCTTCTACTGTTCCTGATGCATTTAGTCTTTGACAAGTCGCACTTAAAACTAATTCATTATTAGTGATAGTGTTTGTTAAAGATTGCCAAATAACATTGTAATAAGCATCAAGTGTACCATTATTCTTTACTGATACTTCTTTTGTTGTTGACCATCCTGATTTTATATACTGTGCATTTATTGCTGGTCCATCAGTATATGTTAGTTTCAAAGTACCAGCCTCAACTATTACATTTTTAGCATTATCATTACCTTTTACACTTATACTAAAGTATGCATAAGAAAGTCCGGTTGTTAAAAGTAAAAGTAATACAATCAATGTTCCAAATAATATTTTATTATCTTTCATTTATCTTATCTCCCTTATACTAAAAAGTATAGCACAAAACTTTCTCTTGGACAATTAAATTACTAATTTATTTGTAACACTTTCTCATCTAATATTGAATATAAATATGTACTTACATTCTTATTAGAAATCTTTTCTATATATTCTTTATATCCATTTAACTGCTTAATATAGTTTTCATCAGTAATACCTTTTAATTTATAATCTATTATATCAATATGATTATCATATTCTAACATTAAATCTATAATACCATGGTATTCATTATTATCTTTATTATATATAAATTCATATTCTTTATATATATTTGCATTACTTATATTTTTTAATAAATCATTACTTAAGAATTTCTCTACTTTATTTCTTATAAACTTATTATCAACAAGAGATAAATCTATATTTCTAAAATCAAGTAATTCAAATATTTCATGTACTTTAGTACCAAATTTCATAAGATCATTTTCTTCTTTAGTGATAATCTTATTTGTTTCTTTTGAGAAATGTTTTTCTTCTACTACTTCATTTACTATATTTATTTCTTCAACATTGATATTATCTTTTATATTATTAAGTGTTTCTTGTACTATCTTTTTAGGATATAAATAGTTTTTAGTAAGGCCTAACTTTTCTACATCTATCTGTTCAAAATATGAATATAAATAGTTCTTAATTCCATATATAAAACTTGATAATTTATTAAATGATAATCTTCTTATTTCTTCAATAACACCATCGTTATTCTTTTCTAAAGTCCTTGTTTCTTTATCTGGAAGTACTATTATCATTTGCTCTCTTGCTCTTGTAAGTGCTACATAGAATAATCTTATCTTTTCACTTACCTCTTCTCTATTAAAGTCATATTTATACATTTCTTTAAGTAAACTATTATCTATTTCTTCTAAGTTAGAAGGTACTATTAAACCATACTTTTTATCTACTATAAACTTATCTTTAAGTTCACTTGTATTAAATTCATGATCCAAATCAGCAAAATAACATATTGGATATTCAAGACCTTTTGATTTATGAATAGTAAGTATTTTTACTGAATTACCTTCTTTAGTATAAGTAGCATATTTAATATCTTCATCATTTTCTATAATGTCTGTTAAATAATCTCTAAAGTCCATTATTGAAAGACCTAAACTTGAAAGTGAACTTGAAAGAGAATTAATTGTTTTAAGTCTTACATTAACTTCTTCATAATCACCTACTTTATTTAATTTATTATAAAAATCAGTAACATCAAGTATATCATTAAATAATAAACTACTTGTATATGAATTTAATTTATCTGATAAAGTACTTAAATCATTATATATAGTTGTTTCTTTTATTTTATTATTAGTAACAATATCAAATATATATTCATCACTATATTCATATAAGAAACTTCTAGCTATACTTATAAAATCATATTTAAAATCTATATCATAAACATCTTCTTTTATTTTTATAATAAAGTCTACTAAATTCTTAATTAACAATATATCTGTTGTTGAATTTAATTTACCATCTTTTAATATAGTAAGTGGTATATCAAAATATTCAAATATCTTTTTAAAGTCATCAAAGTACTTACTTCTATCAAGTATGATAACAAAATCATTATAAGTAGCATTTCTAAGTTTACCATCTTCTTTATCAAATACTTGAAAGTTATTATCAAGTTTATTTTTTATATCTTTTGCAATAGTAAATATTTCTACTTCAATATCACTAAATCCTGATTCTTTTTGTTTATTTAAGTATTCAAGTACTCTAAAGTTATAATTAAAACCATTTACTTTTTCTGTATCATACGCTGTATTTCCATAAACCATTTGATGTGATACTGAATATTCAGCAGAACCTAAGTTATAGTCCATTATTAAACAGAATATCTTATTTATATTATCAAGTACTTCACTTCTTGATCTAAAGTTCTTTATTAAATCTATTTTATAACCACCTATATCTTTTGAATAATTATTATATTTTTCTTTAAATATTTCTGGGTTAGATCCTCTAAATCTATAGATAGATTGTTTTATATCACCAACCATATATACATTATTATTAGATATCATTCCTATAAATGTTTCTTGTACATCATTAGTATCTTGATATTCATCTATCATTATTTCTTTAAATGAATTTTTTAATTCTTCACGAATATTTTCATTTTCTTTAAGTATTTTTATTGATAGTTTTGATATATCATTAAATGTATATATATCATTTTCTTTTTTATACTTTTCTATTTCTAAAAGAAATTCTTTTATTATATCTAGTATTGTTAATACTGTATCTTTAGTACTATATATATCATTTTTTATATCATTTATTGTTCCATAATTACCATATGATAATAGTTTATCACATGCTTTCTTAAGTGAATCTTTTGAAGCCTTTGCCTCCTCACTAGAACCTCTTGGTACAGTAGGTAATTTAACTGTACTATAAAGATGTAATTCATCAATATCTGCATTTAATATATTATATACTGCATCATTTACTTTCTCTATATAATCACTATCAAAATATAAACTCATATTTTCTATTTCAAGTTCTATTGTTTTCTTTAAATCATTAATAATACTCTCATATGTTTTTAACAAGTTATCAACATTATTTTCATTAAAGAAATTATTATAAACATTATCTATAAAACCAAATGGATCAATAAAACCATCTATTTTAAGTGCAATTGATAATATATTTTCTTTTAATACTTTATCTGTCTTAATACAATATTTCTTTATTAATTCTTGAAATCTTATATTTTTATATGAACGTTCAAATATTAGATCTAATATTTTTTTATTTTGTATTTTTACTATTGATTCATCTGTTATATTTATATTATCTGTTATATTAAGTAAGTAATGATATTTTTTTACTACTGAAAGAGCAAATGAATCAAATGTTGTTATGTATGAAGAATTAAGTAATGTAAGTTCTTTTTTTAATTCTTCTTTACCTGATATTTTCTTTCTTATTCTATCTTTCATTTCGTCTGCTGCTGCTCTTGTGAATGTTAATATTAATAATTCATTTACATGTGTACCTTCTTCTATTTTATGAAGTACTCTTTCTGATAATACTGCTGTTTTACCACTTCCTGCTCCTGCTGAAACTATTATGTTTTTACCACTTGTATATATTGCTTCTTCTTGTTCTTTAGTCCATCTTGGCATTATCATTCACCTCACTAAACACATTATCTATTTTCTTAAGTTTAACTATATCACTTGATGTCATATAACATATATCTTTATATTTACAGAACTTACATCCTATATTTTTATCATCCATCTCTTTAGGATTTATATCAAATTCTGTATTAAGTATTTTATCTCTTGCTTCTTTTACTTTAGATTCTACTATATTATATAATGTATCTATTTGTTCATCATTTATTATTTTAGAATAACTATAGAATCCATTTTGAGTAGTTCTTAAACTCTTAATAACACATGAATTTTCATATGATGAATCTACTTTCTCAAGTATATCTATATCTTCATTTGAATATCCTTGTAACTTCAATGATTCTTTTCTTTTTTGAATATTACTTACATTACTTAATATTTTTTGTAGATAGAATCCACCTATTCTTACATTTTTAATTTCATTCTTGATCAAATATATATATACAGGTAACTGCATATCAAGTCCATATATTGAATTATTTATATTAAGAAGTGGATTACCTGTCTTATAATCTATAATAACAACTATCTTTTCACCATTGAATTCATCATAAAGTATCTTATCAACAAATCCCTTAAAAGTTACCTTTACATCACTTGATATATCTATTTTTATCTCTTTTTCATACATAGATTGCTTTAATGATGTGTATTTTAATTGTTCTTTTATAGTGTCAATAATAAGTAATAATTCATTTTTTAAATTCTCTAAAAAGAATTTCTCACTTTCATTAAATGGATATGTAGATTCACCTATTAATTTTTCATAATTATGGATAACATCATAATCATCATTTATAAAACATTCACTTAATATCTCATGAAATATACTACCAAGAACAGCATCAAATCTTTCTTCATATTTATTAACTCTAAGTATGTTATCTAAATAATATCTAAAAGAACATTGATAAAAAGTATTCATACTACTATAAGATAAAGTAAGTCCTTTATTTAAATAATTCTTTAATTTTATCTATTGAATGAATACAACTTTCTATTTCTTCTTCAGATAAAATCATTTTCATTTTATTCATGATATCTTGATAGATATCTTCTGTTTCCTGAATCAAATTTTTTCCTTTATCCGTAATAACAATACGTGTATGACGTTTATCAAAATGACTATTTCCCATTAAAAGCCAACCTTTATCTTCTAAACGAAAAACAATTCCCACAACTGTCGAATGAGGCAATTGAAAATTTTGACAAATCGTTTTTTGATAAACCGATTCATTTGTTTGAGCTACAAAACGAATAATATTTAATTCATTGAATTTAAGCCCATAAGGTTTTAGCTTCTTATTGGCATACTTATTCATCTGTGTCGTCAATAAATCTAACACCACCAGTGCTTGATATTCTTGGTCCATACATATCCCCCTTTTTCAATTATAATAGCGCTTACATACAAGCACAATAAAAATATGTCGAATTCGACATTTTTTTAAAACTCGGTTAAGATCCATATTTTTTTACATGTTATCCCTTAAATTTTAATTTTTTTCATAAAATAAAAGACATTCTAGAATAAGTTCTAAAATGTCTTTAAAGTATTTCATCAGTTCCCCCTAAATAATAAGTCACAACTGTAATTAATTCTTTAGCTATATCTTTTACATATTTATCAGAGGTTTCTTTATTGCCTTGAACAATAAAGAAAATATCTTTGCTTTCATTTGTGACTTTTGTTTTATCTACTTGTCTTATTTCACTATAACAAATAATATCATTGGCATCATCTATATAACTATAAATACCTGCCTTAACCTCTTTAGCCTCTTCACTCCCTAAAGAAATATAGTTTTCATTTCCTTGAGTTAGTCTTAAAGTAATATTTCCCTCTATTTTATCTAAATCATGGCTCCTAAAGCTAATTTAGTATCCATAGAAATTAAATTATAGAGATCAACTAAGGGGTTGATTTTATGAAATTCTTGTTTCTTTAATAGATTTTTTAAAATACGTTTAACATGAACATCTATATAATCATTTAAAGAGGAAGAATACACTGTATTATCAATATCATGTATTCTTACACCTTTAATTTTAACTCTTAAATCAAGTACTTCTGGTTGTACTTTAAATTCAAATTTTCGATTCATCCCCTATTCTCCTTTTAAAAAAGGGAAAATAATTTCCCTAATCTTGAATTAAAGGTGTTGATAAATAACGATCTCCACCATCTGGTAATAAG
>ERZ780149.2314-NODE-2314-length-18015-cov-4.328619_pt1 | contig 18015 bp, 20 predicted proteins | sample MGYA00511367_ERZ780149 | MGnify/ENA primary metagenome ERZ780149 (study PRJEB29588, sample SAMEA2153852) | human gut metagenome | biome: human gut; feature: human-associated habitat; material: faeces | place: Denmark | collected 2008/2010 ... | reverse complement strand
GATTATTCGTCGTGACGACGAGTAATTTTTTTTTGCCGTTAACTTAAAATCAAGATTATGGCAACAGAAAAAGATACATTCACATATATGACACTATCCAACGGCTTGCGTCTGGTACACCGCCATTCAGCCACCCAAGCCGAATATTGCGGACTCGCCGTAAAAGCGGGAAGCCGTAATGAAACACCTGACACATACGGTATAGCTCATTTTGTCGAACACACCATATTCAAAGGCACCGACCGCCGGCATTCATGGCACATAATCAACCGCATGGAGGCTGTTGGCGGGGAACTGAATGCCTACACCTCCGAAGAGGTGACAATGGTATATTCGGCATTTCCAAAGGGCAACCTGTCGCGCGCAATCGAACTGATCGCCGACCTGGTGTCATGCTCCCGCTTTCCGGAGCGCGAAATCGACAAGGAGCGTGAAGTGGTGATGGATGAAATATCCTCCTATCTCGACACTCCGTCAGACGCCATATTCGACGACTTCAACGACATGATATTTGCAGGCTCATCGCTGGGGCATAACATACTTGGAAACACCGAGACAATATCATCGTTCACGCCTGATACCTGCCGCAAATTTCTTGATACATATTACACGCCCGGCAATATGGTACTGTTCTATCTCGGGCCGACAGCGCCTTCACGTTTCTACACGGCAGCCGACCGCTATTTCGGGCATCTGCATTACACGACCGGCATTACCGCTCTACCGGTTCCGGCGGTCAATGCTCCGTTTGACGAGACACGGTGCATCAACACCCATCAGAGCCACACGGTGATTGGCGCACGTATCCCGGGACTGTTTGAAGACAAGAAGCGTGTGTTCGGATTGCTCACCAACATGCTCGGGGGGCCATGCATGAACTCGCTTTTCAATGTGGAGCTCCGCGAGCGTCACGGATATGTCTACTCGGTAGATGCATACACGTCATTGTTTACCGACTGCGGACTGTTCACTGTGTATTTCGGTTGCGACGACGAGCACACAAAGCCATGCCGACAAATTATATTCGACATCATAGACCGCCTTGCAAACTCTCCTATAAACAAGCGCACACTCGATGCGGCTAAAAAGCAATATCTCGGTCAGTCGCTTGTCGCAGGCGAGAACCGCGAACAATTTGCCCTCTCCATCGGAAGAAGCACCCTGTTTAACGGCAAAATCATCCCCTCTAAGGAGATAAGGGAACGCATCAACAGCATAACCCCGGAAGAACTACAGACCGCAGCACAGCAGATTTCCAAAGAGAAGTGCTCGATTCTTACTTTCAGCCAATAATCTGTTCCAAATGTCGCGAAGGTGATGGTAATTGCTCATTTTTGCTTAACTTCGCGCAAAATAACGTAAGATTACCACAAAGATGAAAATCGGAAACATTGATTTAGGCGAACGTCCCGTGATGCTTGCACCGATGGAAGATGTCACCGACCACTCTTTCAGGCTTATCTGCAAAGAGCAGGGAGCCGACATGGTATATACGGAATTTGTATCGGCAGACGCCCTCATCCGCAATATCAGCGCCACCACCCGAAAACTGCACATAAATCCGGCGGAGCGCCCGACGGCGATACAGATTTACGGGCGCGAAATAGAGCCGATGGTGGAAGCGGCAAAAATAGTGGAGGAAGCGCGACCCGACATACTTGACATCAATTTCGGGTGTCCGGTAAAAAAGGTTGCAGGTAAAGGAGCCGGAGCCGGGATGCTCCGTGATATCCCCAAGATGCTCGCCATCACATCGGCAGTGGTCAGGGCGGTCAATATTCCTGTCACGGTAAAGACGCGCCTTGGATGGGACCACGAATCAAAAATCATAGTGGAACTTGCCGAGCAGCTTCAGGACTGCGGCATTCAGGCTCTGACAGTACACGGTCGTACACGCTCACAAATGTACACCGGTGAAGCAGACTGGGAGATGATAGCCCGCGTGAAAGAGAACCCGCGGCTTACCATACCGCTGATAGGCAACGGCGACATCACCACCCCTGCCAAGGCTGAGGAAGCGTTTACCCGCTACGGGGTGGACGGCGTGATGGTGGGAAGGGCTTCAATCGGCGCGCCATGGATATTCCACGACATCAAAAACCGACTCACGGGCAACACCGACGAACATTCAATAGGAGCGAAATTCGCCCTGCTGCGGCGGCAGATTGCGGAAAGTATTGAAAACATTGATGAATACCGCGGCATACTGCACATACGCCGACATCTTGCCGCGTCACCGCTGTTCAAAGGAATCCCCCACTTCAGGGACACCCGTATAGCCATGCTCCGTGCATCAACCCACAGTGAACTCAACGACATCCTCGACCGTATAGAATATGACATACTGCCGGCTCTAAGCAGTGAAGAAACATACTTGAACGAAAACTAAGAATAAAAGACATGATTAGACGACTTCTGGCATCAGCCATCATCTCCTTGCTTGGCGTAGGGGTCTCGACAGCAGCCGACGACCTGCGCAAATATGAACTCGATGTAAAAGACTTCAACGAGCTTATAGTAATCGAGGGACTGCGCGTCGATTACCGATGCAATCCCGATTCAGCAGGCTATGTAAGTTTCGTCACGACACCTGACATAGCGTCGGTGCTTATGTTTACCAACAACAAGAGCAAACTTGAGATGCAGATAGCCACCGACGGCATCGATTATGACAACCTGCCGCTGATAAATGTATATTCGCGTTTCCTCAGCAAGGTGGAAAACAGCGGCGACTCCCTGGTGAGAGTGTTGTCGCTCAATCCTACACCTAATTTCAAGGCGCGTGTGATAGGCAACGGCTCTCTTTCGGTTCACGGCATTGACACCACCAATCTTGACGGCTCGCTTGATACCGGCAACGGTTCGCTGACACTAAACGGCAAAGCAGCCAAAGCAAAATATAGCCTCGTAGGCACAGGCTCCATCCAGGCTGACGAGCTTGAAGCCGATGAGGTGAAATGCTCCCTTCTCGGAACCGGTTTCATCGGATGCTACCCGGTAAACTTCCTGAACGTAGTGGGTGCAAGCGGAAAGGTTTACCACAAAGGCAATCCCAAAATCAAAAACCGGTCGATAGGAGTAAAAATCATTGCCATCGATGAAAACTCGGTAGAAAAGAAATAATCGCCTGAAGGCAATAAAACAACAATGGGCAGTGTCGCGCGACACTGCCCATTGTCATATAGAATAGTTGTTATCAGCCTATTGTGATACCGGAGAAACCCATGAACGCAAGCGCAAGCAGACCGGCACACAGAAGTGCGACAGGTACTCCACGCATAGGTCCGGGCACCTCAACCATGGTGAGTTTTTCACGGATACCTGCGAAAATCACAAGTGCAAGCGTAAAGCCCACAGCTGTGGCAACCGCATAGGTAAGCGATTCACCGAGATTGAATCCTTTCTGAATTACAAGGATAGCCACGCCCAGAACGGCGCAGTTGGTGGTAATCAAAGGAAGAAACACGCCCAAAGCCTGATATAGCGCAGGGGCGATTTTCTTCAATATAATCTCCAGCATCTGCACGAGCGCGGCAATCACGAGGATAAACACGATGGTCTGCATATACGCCAGCCCGAGTGGGTCAAGCACATAAATCTGAAGCAGCCATGTGACAAGAGTGGCAAGGAGCATCACAAACGTAACAGCCGCTCCCATACCCGTTGCGGAAGATAGCTTCTTGGAAACGCCAAGGAACGGACAGATACCAAGGAACTGTGCGAAGACAATATTATTGACAAATATTGCCGTGACGATAATTGAAAGATATGTGAGCATGATTACGAACGATTACGGATATAGTTAAACAAAGCCACGAGGAAGCCGAGGGCGATAAACGCTCCGGGGGCAAGCACGAACACGAGTGAGCCGTAAGTCTCGGGGTAAACCTGAGCGCCAAACACGCATCCTGTACCAAGAATCTCACGCACCGCGCCAAGTAGAGTAAGAGCAACGGTAAATCCGAGACCGATACCAATACCGTCAAACGCCGAGTCAATAACCGAATGACGCGAAGCGTATGCCTCGGCACGACCGAGCACGATACAGTTAACCACGATAAGCGGGATAAACAATCCGAGACTTGCATTCAGTTCCGGAAGGTAAGCCTGCATCATCATCTGGAGGAGGGTCACGAAAGTAGCGATGACGACGATAAACGCCGGGATACGCACTTTATCAGGCACAAGGCTCTTAATAGCCGATATGACTATATTGGAGCAGATAAGCACACCCATTGTCGCAAGTCCCATCGACATACCGTTCATAGCCGAACCGGTAGTACCGAGAGTAGGACACATACCGAGCAGCAGGACAAATGTAGGATTTTCAACTACAAGTCCGTTATATATGATACGAAGTTTATTCATTGCTGTGGTCATTTTTATAAGTCACAAACGCATGATAACAATCACGAAGAGCCGACAGGAACGCGCGGGAGCTGATAGTGGCTGCGGTAATTGCGTCAATCGCTCCGCCATCTTTTGCCACGGTCATATTTACCTGCGCGGGATCCTTGTCAATCACGCTGCGGTTGCCCTCTTCCATGCGGAACCATTCGTTCATCTTTGCTCCGAGACCCGGAGTCTCGGCATGGGAAAGCACCTGATATCCGTGTACGACACCTGCGGCATCAAACCCGTACATCACCTTCACCTCACCGGAGAAACCGTTGAGAGTATAACCCTCGACAGCGGCACCGACAAACTTGTCGCCCTCATAAGCGGGATAGATGATAAACGGCGCGTTACCGTCGCCCATCACGTTAAGCTCGACAGCCTTTGCAAGGGGGTCGTTGTCAAACGGAGGCAACACATCTTTTATAGCATCGACACGCGTCTGCTTCGCAGCGGCAGCGATAGGCTCCGCCGTCACACTGTTTGCCCACGCGAGGAGCGCCGAGGCTATGATTGTAATTACGCCCAGCGAAATTATCATGTTGGGCAGTGTGGAAGCGAGTTTTTTCATTTCTTACTCCTTTCTCCGAACTTACGCGGCTTAATGTAACGGTCAATCAAAGGCACGACACTATTGGCAAGCAGGATGGCGAAAGACACGCCTTCCGGATAAGCGCCCCATTTACGTATCACTATCGTGATGACACCGATGAGTACACCGAACACAATCATACCCTTATGGGACATAGGCGAAGTCACATAGTCAGTAGCCATGAAGCATGCGCCGAGGATAAGGCCTCCCGAAAGAAGCTCGACAGCGACATTGTCGCCGAGACAGAGGGTAAACAGGGCAACCGTTCCGAGGACCGCCACAGGAATATGCCAGGTAATCACCTTCACGCAGAGCAGATAGATGAATCCGATAAGAAGAGCTATCGCGGCAACCTCACCAAGTGAACCACCCATATAACCTATCGCCTGATTTGCAAGGTTTACATCGGAAGCCTGAATCTCGCCAAGCTTGAGCAGACCGAGAGTAGTGGCGCCGGTAGTGGCATCGGTATAATTCCATGCGTTTTCCAGCGGCACAGGCCATGAAGTCATCTGCACCGGGAAAGAGATGAGAAGGAACACACGACCTACGAGAGCCGGATTCCAGATATTGCAACCAAGACCGCCAAACGCCATCTTGCCGATACCGATAGCGACCACGCAACCGATAAGCACAATCCACACTGGAAGATTGGAAGGCAGGTTGAATGCAAGGAGCAGGCCGGTAAGGATTGCGGAACCGTTGGCGAGAGTCGCATCGGGATTACCGAACATCCACCGGTTTACGACGTACTCGGTAGCCATACATCCGAGCAACGCGGTAACTGTCACGATAAGAGCGCCCACCCCGAAGAAATAAATCGAGCAGGCAAGCGCGGGAAGCAGCGCTATTATGACGTGCCACATACAAGTCGACACCGTTCTGCCGGTGTGGACATGGGGCGACGCCGAAACTGTTAACATTGGGCTCATTTTTCCATTGTTTATTTTTGCTGGCGCGCACGGATAATGCCGCCGACAGTAGTTTTACCAAGTCTAATAAAATCAAGAATCGGGCGCGTCGACGGACAGATGAAGCTGCAGCAGCCACACTCGATGCAGTTCATCACCTTAGCCTCTTCAACCTCCTCCCAACGCCCGAGGCGCGACAGGGTGCTGATAAGATAGGGTTCAAGCCCCATCGGACATGCGCTGACACATGACGCGCAACGGATACAAGGCTCTACCTTTCGGCGCACAGCCTCCTTTTCGGGGAGCATGAGTATGCCGGATGTACCCTTTACTGTGGGAGCGTCAATCTGCACAACGCTCTTACCCATCATCGGGCCGCCAAGGATAATCTTGCCGGTGTCGGCGGGTACACCGCCCGCCACATCGATAAGCTCTTTCAGGTTAGTACCTATGGCGGCAAGATAGTTACCCGGCTTCGCAACAGAAGGACCGGTTATGGTCACGACACGGTCAATAAGAGGCTTTCCGAACTTCACCGCCTCATAGACAGCATAGGCAGTGGCGACATTCTGTACAATCGCGCCGGTCGCGATCGGGAGCGCGCCCGAAGGCACTTCCTTGCCTATGGTAGCATCGATAAGCTGCTTTTCACCGCCCTGCGGATATTTCACTTTAAGCCCCATCACCTCGATACGGCTGTCGGAAGCGGCTTTTGACGTAAGCAGTTCGATTGCATTGCCCTTGTTTGCCTCAATACCGATTATGGCACGATTCACACCGGCAGCCTTCATCAGCAGCTGTACACCAGCTATGATTTCATCGGGATGCTGAAGCATGAGCGCGTGGTCGTTGGTCAGATACGGCTCACACTCGACTGCATTGATGATAAGCACCTCAGCCTTGCTTCCCGGGGGAGGCGAAAGCTTGACCTTGGTCGGGAATGTGGCACCGCCGAGACCTACGATACCGGCGGCATCGATAATCGACACAAGCGCCTTGGAGTCAAGGGCGGCAATCTCCTCGTCGGTGCGGAGAGGCTTGACGGCGGCGATGGCATCCAGGTCATTCTGATGATCTTCGTCGGTGGCGGTTATAGTGACGGTATCTACCGGCATACCGAACGCCGTCTTATATTTATCAACTTTGGTTACTGTGCCCGATATAGAGGCATGCACGTTAGCCGACACAAAGCCTCCGGCAGCGGCGACAAGGTCGCCACGGTTTACATGGTCGCCTTTCTTGAGTTCGCATTTTGCCGGCGCACCTATATGTTGCGCAAAGGTAATAACCACTTCACGCGGCAGCTCTACGGGTATAATCGTGCCCGAAGCTGTCAATTTGCTTTCAGGGGGATGTACTCCTCCCTTACGAAACGTATGCAACATGATGTTATTCGGTTACCTTGATTTCTTTAACTATTCTTGTGGTGTGGATAGCCTTTGTAGGACACTCGGCGACACACTTGTGACAAAGACGACACTTCTCGAAGTCAATGTAGGCAAGATTATCGGCAAGCGTGATTGCCTCAAAAGGGCACACTTTCACACACTTTCCGCAGCCGATACAAGCGGCTGAACACTCTTTGCGCGCCTGCGCGCCACGGTCCTTGTTGGCACAAGCCACCCATACACGCAGTCCTTTCGGACCTTTGGCACGGAGCTCGATAATGTGGCGCGGACATTTCTTGACACACGCACCGCAACCGGTACACTTGTCATAATCCACGACAGGCAGACCGGTGACGGGATCCATGTGAAGAGCCCCGAACCGGCATGCCGATACACAGTCGCCACAACCGAGACAGCCGTAAGGGCAGTCAGTGGTGCCGGCACTCAGCGAGCTTAGGATAGCACACGATTTGGGTCCGTCGTAATTTGAAGTTGTAGGTCGATTCTCACATGACCCGTTGCAACGGAGCACAGCTACCATCGGCTTGGAAGCCGCAGCGGTAAGCCCGACGATTTCAGCGATTTTTCCCATCGCTTCATCACCGGCACCGGGACACATCAGATTGTCAAGCGAATCGGCAGAGGCACATGCACAAGCGAAATCATGACAGCCTGAACGGCCGCAGCTTCCGCAGTTTGCACCGGGGAGCAGCCCCTCGATCTGTTCGATACGGGGATCCTCCTTCACATAAAACCGCTTCGAGACAATAAAGAGGATGATGGCACTCAAGATGCCAATCCCTCCTAAAGTTAGAATTGCAATAATGATTGGTGACATCTCACGGTAATTTGTTGGTATTATTAATGATTAGTTGGTAATTTATTCTTAAAGCTTTTCAATGGTCCATGTAAACTTTTTGTTGACGCGCTTGCGCATCATATACAGCACTATGAAATAAAGCGATACAAAAAGCAGTCCCGCCAAGGCGCTCAATCCCTCGTCGAGACCAGCCAGCGCGGCAAGCGCGACTCCGGCGGCAAGCGCGATACACGGAAGCACAAGGGCTATCAGCGTCGCAGAATACTGTTTGCTGTCAGAGATGAAAAGACGCACCTCTTCGCCACAGGCAAATTTCTCGCCGTTTCGCACGGGAACCTTTATACGCGGATTGTCGTCATCGGCACCGTTACACATAAACTTTATGCTGCATCCGCCACATTTGTCGGCACCATCATGAATCCTCACAATAACGGTATCCGCAGTCGTGCTGACCACGGTACCGGTGTGGGCTATAACCCCGGTCATCAGTCGTCAAGCTTATGAATGACCAGACCGGAACGGAGTTTCGGCTCAAACCACGTAGTCTTCGGAGGCATGATGTTGCCGGTGTCGGCAATGCGCATCAACTGGTCCATGGACACCGGATACAGGGCAAGCGCCACTGCCATCTCTCCGGAATCGACGCGTCGCTTTAGTTCGCCGAGACCACGTATTCCCCCCACAAAGTCGATACGCTTGTCACTGCGCAGGTCATGGATTCCGAGTATATCGCGGAGAATAAGATCGCTCGAAACGGTTACGTCAAGCTGTCCGATAGGGTCACTGTCATCATACGTGCCTTCACGCGCAGTCAGGCTATACCATTTTCCGGCAAGATAAAGCGAGAAATTGTGCAGGCGGCAGGGACGGTATTCCTCCTCCCCTTTCAGCTCAACGACAAAGCTCTTGTCAAGAGCCTTCAGGAATCCGTCGGCATCGAGACCGTTCAGGTCTCGCACAACGCGGTTGTAATCTATGATATTGAGATGTGACGCCGGAAATGCCACGGCGAGGAAATAGTTGTATTCCTCATTGCCGGTGTGAGCGGGATTGGCTTTCGCCTTTTCATTACCCACAAGTGCGGCAGCTGCCGTGCGATGATGCCCATCAGCGATATACAGCGACGGGATTCCGGCGAATGCCTCGGTGATGGCAGCCGTCATCTTGTCATCGTCAATCACCCAGAATGTGTGACCGAAACCGTCGGGAGCCACAAAATCATATTCGGGAGTGCCGGCAATCACCTCTTTCATTATGGCGTCAAGAGTCGCATTGTCGGGGAACGCAAAAAACACAGGCTCGATATTGGCATCATTGACGCGCACATGCTTCATGCGGTCCTCCTCCTTATCGCGGCGGGTCAGTTCATGCTTCTTTATGCGGCCTTCCATATAGTCGTCGACATTAGCCGCCACAACAAAGCCGTACTGTGTCCTGCCGTTCATTGTCTGGGCATAGATATAATAATGTTCCTTTTCATCCTGCACGAGCCAGCCATTCTGTTGGAAAGCCTTGAAATTGCTCACTGCCTTTTCATACACTTTCGGGTCATGCTCGTCGGTGCCCGGCTCAAAGTCGATTTCCGGTTTTATAATGTGGTAAAGCGACTTTTCGTTACCGGCAGCCTCTTCGCGGGCTTCCTCGGAGTTAAGCACGTCGTAAGGTCGCGAAGCCACCTGCGTGACCAATTCGCGCGGAGGGCGTATGCCCCTGAACGGTTTTACCTTTGCCATTGCTTGTCAGTTTTTTATGATATTAATTTTATGATTGTTTCGGGTAACACTATGTTTCTTATGAGATTGACCGTAATCATTTTCTGATGATAGTCTGCTCACGGTCGGGACCGATAGAGACAATAGTAATCGGAGTCTTAAGCTCTTTTTCAAGGAAGGCGATATAATCCTTGAACTGCTGCGGGAACTCATCCTCGCTCTTCATGGCGGTCATATCGGTCTTCCATCCGGGCAGAGTGACATATACAGGCTTGATTTCATCTTCCTCAATCGAGAAGGGGAAATCCTCGACGCGCTCACCGTTTATCTCGTAAGCCACGCAAGCCTTGATTTCGTCAAATCCGTCAAGCACGTCGCTCTTCATCATGATAAGCTGGGTCACCCCGTTAATCATGATAGCGTAACGCAACGCCACGAGGTCAATCCATCCGCAACGGCGTTCACGTCCGGTAACAGCACCATATTCGTGACCGAGGTCGCGGATAAGCTTGCCTGTCTCGTCGAAAAGTTCGGTGGGGAATGGTCCTGCGCCTACACGGGTGCAATAAGCCTTGAATATGCCGAATACCTCCCCTATCTTGTTGGGGGCGACACCGAGACCCGAGCATGCTCCGGCACATATCGTGTTACTTGAAGTGACAAACGGATAGCTGCCGAAGTCGACATCAAGCATGGTACCCTGCGCGCCTTCGCAAAGCACACTTTTGCCGTCGGCAAGCAATTTGTTGACCAGATGCTCGCTATCAACGATATCGTAACCCTTGATATATTCGATTGCTGACAGCCACTTCTGCTCAAGCTCTGAAAACTCCGGTTCCTCACCCATCGAGCGGAGCATTGCCACGTGACGGTCGCGGGCGGCGGCATATTTCTTGTCGAAGTTGTGATACACATCACCGAGGCGCAGGCCGTTACGGCTTATCTTGTCGGTATATGTCGGACCGATACCCTTGCCTGTAGTACCGATTTTCGCGCCGCCCTTAGCTTTCTCATTCGCAGCGTCGAGCAGACGGTGAGTAGGCATGATGAGATGAATCTTCTTGGAAAGCTTCAATATCTTCTTAAGATCCACCCCGCTCTTTTCAAGCGACTCGGCTTCCTCGCGGAAAAGCACCGGGTCAAGCACAACGCCGTTGCCTATGATGTTAGTCTGACCATGCTGGAATATTCCTGACGGAATCGAACGGAGCACATACTTCTTTCCCTCAAACTCAAGAGTGTGTCCGGCGTTGGGACCTCCCTGGAAACGTGCCACCACATCGTAACGCGGAGTAAGTACATCTACTACTTTTCCTTTCCCTTCATCGCCCCACTGCAGGCCGAGCAAAACGTCAACTTTCATGTTATTCAATATTGTTTTGTTTTCAGTTTCTTTCAGTTTCGTAGCGTTTGTTACGGCGGGCGCAAGCCGCACATATTCCATAGACATAGAGGCAAAAATAAGAAGTGTGAAACGCCGAATAGCTGCGTGAGTTCACGAACTTAACCAGCTCGGAATCCTGCGACTCCTTAATCTTGCCACACTGCTGGCAAATGAGATGCAGATGATTGGACACACCGGTCACCAGCTCATATTGAGCCGGCTGGGCACCAAACTGATGACGCCTTACAATGCCGCAATCGGTAAACAGCTCCATGGTATTGTAAAGCGTGGCGCGGCTCACATGAAAGCCGTCGTCCTCGATAGCCGCATACAACGCCTCGATGTCAAAGTGGCGCGTCATCGCACACACCTTGTCAAGTATAGCGTAGCGCTCCGGGGTCTTTCTGAGTTTTTTCACCCGGAGATATTCCGTGAGCGCGGCTCTCGCCATTGTCCGTGACTTGTCGTCAATCATTGCAGTGCAAAGATACGTCAATCTGCGGTGTTAACCAAATTTTAATTATCTAAGAGTATGTTCACTTAAATGTTTTTATTGTTAAATCAGACTTTTCACGCAGTTTTTTTGTTATTTTGCAAAACAGTTTAACCAAACAGACCAGTACTACGGCAATGACAGGCGACAAGAAACCCGCTCCTTCAAAATTATCCATGCTCATCTCGGCATGGACAGCCAGGATACGTAATTTCTGGGACTATTGCACCACGGGGGTATGGAGCGACACGCGCCGCAACTGGAAAGTCAACACCATAAAGACGCTGAACCTGTCGGTACAGTCGTTTATGAACAGTGAGCTTCAAAACCGCGCCTCGATGCTCACTTACAACACTTTGCTTGCAATCGTGCCCGCTCTGGCATTGCTTTTTGCGATAGGGCGCGGATTCGGCTTCCAGAATCTGCTGAAATCACAGCTATTCACATTTTTCCCTTCTCAGCGCGAAGTGCTTGAGACCTCGATAGGATTTGTCGACCATTATCTTGCCCAGGCATCACAGGGCATATTCGTGGGAGTGGGTCTCGTATTCCTCTTGTGGACCATGATTTCGCTCATGAGCAACATCGAGGATTCATTTAATAAGGTGTGGGGGGTAAAGAGCAACCGCCCGATGGCGCGAAAAGTGATTGACTACACCGCAATCATGTTTTTGCTGCCTATCCTTATGGTGTGTTCAAGCGGAATCTCCCTGCTTATGTCGACCACGATAGTCGACAATCCGCATTTCAAACTGTTTTCACCGGCGGTGAAGGTGCTCCTTGACTTTGCGCCCTTCCTTCTCACTTGGCTCTCCTTTACCGGCATGTACATGCTTTTTCCCAATACAAAGGTAAAGTTCAAGCATGCCTTCTACTGCGGTGTACTCGCCGGCACGGCGTTCCAGATTCTGCAATACCTGTTCGTGTCGGGACAGATATACGTGTCGAAATACAATGCCATTTACGGTAGTTTCGCCTTCCTGCCGTTGTTGCTGATATGGCTCCAGCTCGTATGGAGCATCACTCTCGCTGGAGCTGTGCTCTGCTATTCATCGCAGAACATATTCCAGTTCAATTTCAGCAACGACATCAACGCCATTTCACTCGACTACAAGCGTAAAATAGCCGTGGTCATAATGACGATAATCGTGAAGCGCTTCAGGGAGCAGCTCCAGCCCCTCACCATAATGGACTTTGCGGCACTGTATCACATGCCGTCGCGTATCGTCACCGACCTTATACGGGAAATGACTGATGCAGGGCTACTTTCAATCGTGTACTCGGAAAACGAAAAGGAACAACACGCCTATCAACCGGCAGTCGACATTCACGACATAACACTCGGATTTGTACTTGACAAACTCAACTCGCAAGGTTCCGATGACTTCATACCCAACTTTCAGGAGGAATTTTCACCGATTCTATCCGTCGTCGAGAAGTCAATCGAAGCTACCATAAACGCCGATTCCGACACAGTGCTCATGGATATTGATGTCGACATATCGGGCACTCCGTCGCCACGTCACATATTTTAATTTCAACATAACTAAACAACAAGACAGATGAAAAATCCAGTTTCAACCAATGAGGCTCCCGGAGCAATCGGACCTTACAGCCAAGCTATCGACACAGGTGCGTTTCTTTTCGCGTCGGGACAGATTCCCATCAATCCCGCCACCGGAGAAATACCGGAAGGCATAAAGGCACAGACCGCCCAGTCGCTTGCCAATGTAAAGGCAATACTGAAAGCAGCCGGACTTACCACCGCAAATGTGGTAAAGACAACCGTATTTCTCGCCGACATGGGCGACTTCGGCGCAATGAACGAGGTATATGCCGAAACTTTCGAGGCACCCTACCCCGCGCGCTCAGCCGTTGCCGTAAAGACTCTCCCCAAGAATGTGCTTGTAGAAATCGAGGTCATCGCCACCCGATAATCTTGCACCACGACATCACGACATTTCCATATAAACGCCTCAGCTTTGAAAGCCGGGGCGTTTATTTCATACCGACCTCAAGCACACAGAGAAATACGCCCGCAAAATCAGATGTACATAGCTGTTAATCAAAATAAAAGTGTTACTTTTGTAATATGAACGACTTGACAGTATCAAATATCGAGCGGCAGAATGTGCTAAACAATCGCTATGCTGTTGATGCCCTTCAGGAGAATCTCGGATTTACTGGGATGCTCTTTGAGGGAGAATACCGTTTTACAAAAAAAATGGTTGCGGATTTCTATGAAGTTGAAGAACGCACTATCGAGCGCCTTTTGGAAGACCACGGTGACGAGCTGAAGTACAACGGCTATGTTTTAAGTAAAGGTAAGCAACTGAAAGAGTTTAAGTTGCAATTTGCTCCCGTCATCAATGTCGGGAGCAAAACTACTCAACTTGGCTTATTCAATTTCCGTGCAGTGCTCAATGTCGGTATGCTGTTGACTGAAAGTGAAAAAGCGAAACAAGTCCGTGCCCGCATACTTGATATTGTCATATCTACCATCAATAAAAGAGCAGGTGGTGGGACAAAGTTCATCAACACTCGAGACATTGACTTTCTTCCAGCGGCCATTGAGGAAAACAATTACCGCAAAAACTTCACGAGTGCTGTAGGAAAATGCGTGCAGGGTCACAAGAATTTCAAATATGCTCAGATAACAGACCTTATATATCAGGCAGTGTTTAAGGAAAAGGCAAGGGAATATCGAGCATTATTGCGTCTTGACAGAGACGATAATGTCCGGCGCACTCTTTATGCCGAGGTACTTCGTTGTATATCGTCTTTTGAGAATGGCATTGGCTATGCGATTGAAAAGGAATATAGAGCAAATGGTGGTGAGCAGTTATCTTTGGATCTGGTCAGAGAGCTTATAACCGAGCAGGAGCAATCCCCGGCAATGCAGCCGTTCATTTATGATGCTCGTACTAAGATGGCTTCTCGTGATGTTGCATTCCGCGATGTATTCCATAATAATATTGCAGGGTACCTCCGTGCTGTTACACCGGAAGAATTTGACCGTTTTATCGGAGAAAAATCAATTGACTTCGACGACATCATGAATCTGCCGGAGAATAAAGAAGTTCTCAAACGCCTAAAACAAGCCGATGACGATGAGTGAGGAACTTAAATATATCGACTACGATGGCGCGTTAGAGGTCTATCGTAAGACTGTCGCCGCCAGCGGTGGCGGTCTGCAAGGCGTGAAAGACGAAGGAGGCATACGAAAAGTTCTTGACTTCGTGCAGAATGACCTGTACTATCCGACATTCGTTGAGAAACTGACTTATCTGGTATTCGGCTTATGCACGGGTCATTACTTCGAAGACTCCAATAAGCGAGTTGCACTGACCATCGGAGTATGGTTTCTCGTTCATAACGGCTACTATTGGCATGCTTATAACTTCATGCAGTGCATGGAGGCAATCATCTACCATGTAGCCGCCGGTCGCATCGACAAAGATCTACTCCAGCGCATTATCACCAGCTTCATGGCAAATGAGGACTACCCCGAAGACCTCAAACTTGAAATCATTCACGCAATTGATAATCAAGGAATAGGCATTAATGAATAAGTTGTATTATGAACAGTTTTTGGACATCACCATCATTTAATCTACTTTCGATATTAGTTGCAATAGTTGCGATTGTATTTATCGGATTGAAGTATGGAACATCACTTAAAGATAAACGATTACATTTAGGCTATATATGTGGTATTTGTATATTTCTTATTGTTGAGCTCGCAACGTACATCTGCATACAAAGTGACCACTCTGTAGAGATTGTATCATATATTTCTTTTGCTTCAACTCTTTCATCTTTAATTCTTTCCGTGGTTGCAATAATTTACGCAATTGTGTCTAATAATAAAGGAGAAGTACAATATGGTAAAATTGATACTGCGTCCTCAAAAATTACGGACTCAGTTTCTGAGTTTTCGAAAAAATCAGAAGAATTAACACAAGGGCTATCGGATGTATTGACTAAACTTGATGAGGTTAAAAATATTTCAATTGAAACTAGAGACAACGTTAGTCAAATGAATCGAGCAGGACTTAATAATCCGAAAGATTCACAATCGGATATTAAGCAAAGCCTATCCTCTGATCAAGTAGATAACACTACTACCGACGAAGTAGAAAAGGAAGATGGTATAGATATTGAGAAGCAAGTCGTCGAAGCCAAAAATCAGGCTTCGCAAGATACAATTGATAGAGTTGTCAGTGGATTCGTAAATATGGGATCATTTGTCGGAAATCTATCCTTATTGGCGTGTGTATATTCTCACGATGTGAATAAACCATTTAATGCCTCCGACATCTTTCCTCCATCTAGCCAAGACAACAATATGTATATCTTTGGATATATCATTGCTTCAACAGCATTGGGCGTCGTCACCGCTCAAAACATCAATGGTAAATTTCAGGTGATTAATTATTACGATAGGGTTAAATCATTGCTTGAAGATAATATAAGCGCATACATTTCCAGAACCAATGATCCATCGCAACCATATAATAAGGAGGCATATGAATTTATGCGCCATTATTTTGAAATTGTTTAATGAGGATGAAAAGCATTCTGATTAATGCTTTTTCGCGTTGTCAATCGGCATGATAGCTGATTGTAGACTTGGGAAATGGTATAACTATAAAAACTTAAATTTCATCCAATAGTAATTTTTTTTAGCATCTTACTTTCATATATTAGTCAAGTCGGAATTTTGAAGATTTTTAAGCTTTATCAATGCGCTGTAAATAAGCCTTAACACCAATAAGGCTTTTTATAGCATTGTCATCTTTTTCAAGCCTAGCAACAATTTTATTATATGCGGGTTGTCGTCTGAGATTATTGTTATGTACGACGACTCCTGTAACTGTTGGATTTTTTGTTTTATAAAATGTCTTGTCATGGCTAATTCTAAAACCACTTCTCTTAAGAATAGCCAAGAATTCCGGAATAAGATGCTTAAAGTCTCTGGCCGCAGAAAGCGTCATATCGTCAACATAAATTGTAAACTTTATATGATGTCTTGATGCCATCTCCAAAATTTGATCTCCTGTGGGCCTAAATACCAAATTGGCAATTAATGTAGATGTCGGTATCCCCTGTGGAACTTGACCATTTCGAGTAATAAGTTTCGTTATAATTCTTGCGATATTCGGCGAAAAGTCCAGCTTTACGAGTGTGGTATATACTTGCTGATTTGAGATTGATGGAAAGAAGGACTTAAGATCAGTGGTAAAAATGTATTTATTACCTTGATGGTAGCGAGCATTCAAGATATTATTTTTACCCTTTACTCCACCATAAAAATAATTAGGCAGAGATGTATTGGATAGAAGGTAGTTGTATATTCGAGACTGAATGCTTTTCAAATCGCCTTTTGAAGAGTTTATGGTTCTCTTTTTAATATTGCCAGCTCCATCCCTTTTAGGTTTACCTGTAAGTTTGTCAAATTTAGGTTTGTCGAATGAATAATAAAATTCATCCAAATGGGTCAGAATATATTCTAACCTATTTGAGTCAACTTTAATAACGTGTAATAAATATCGTTTGCTTTTAATCATAAAAAAAAAATTAGAGAGCAGATTAGCCGAAGATCCATTCCCAAACAAGTTTGAGATAAGGTTTGAATTGGTCGTATACAGATTTAGCTACAACAAGACCTTTAGAGATTGATTTGACAAGAGAAGTAATTGCCACAATCCATTTAGTCCATTCCTTTACCTTGAAGGTTCTCTTGCTAACCGCGGAGGAACAATGGAGGGATTTCTGATTAGCCTTCGTCCCTCTTTTTGAAGGCTTTTTATTCTTTCTCATAGCTTATAATTATTTTAGCGTGACAACATTGTCACTTGCCAAAACCAATATCAGCCATCATGCTAAAACTAACTATAAGCATTGTCTCCATTGCTCTCTAAATTTCACTTGCCATAAAATGGCGATAGGGATAAAGCTCATAGAAATGCAATAACCAAATAATTAATAAATGGTTAAACCAAAGCGGAACGACAGCGAAAGTGCACGGAGGCACTCACGGAGCGTAGACGAATGGCGAAATGTCTTTGTCTCCCCGGGAATCCCGAATAGGGCGCGAATTCAATCGCTTCAAATCTTAGCTTCGTTTTAGCTCAAAAGCCCTCTCAGTATTTCAATGTACTAATACAATACAAAATTAACTAAATAATTTGAAATTTGCAATACTGAGGTCTGACCAATTATGGTTACAATATTATGAATTATTCTTTTAATTGGGCCTTCAGATAAATCCCACTATCAGAACTTCACCCCGCCTTTCGACATTCCCGCCTCCTGGC
>ERZ780149.2312-NODE-2312-length-18030-cov-4.379193_pt1 | contig 18030 bp, 11 predicted proteins | sample MGYA00511367_ERZ780149 | MGnify/ENA primary metagenome ERZ780149 (study PRJEB29588, sample SAMEA2153852) | human gut metagenome | biome: human gut; feature: human-associated habitat; material: faeces | place: Denmark | collected 2008/2010 ... | reverse complement strand
CTGCACATCGTCAAGGAGGGCGACGTGCTGGAGATTCGCTTTGGCGCACGCCTGGGACGATATCAGATTACCGATGTGCGCGAGGTGGTGCGCAAGGCAAGCGCGGCGGAAATGTACCGTGTGCTGGAGGAGGATGAGGAAACCCTCCGGCAGAGGCAGTAACCATGCCGTATATTGACGTTCAAGGTCTGACAAAGACCTTTACCGTCCGCAAAAAGCGAGACGGTCATTTGCTGCGCGAAAAAAGCACGGTTTGCGCGCTGGATCATGTTTCCTTCCAGGTAGAGCAAGGCGAGCTGCTGGGCTATATCGGCCCCAACGGCGCGGGCAAAAGCACCACGGTAAAGCTGCTGTGCGGCATCCTGACCGCCGACGATGGCACAGCCACGGTGGGCGGCCTGATACCCTGGCAAAGCCGTAAGCAGCACGCGCAAAGCATCGGCGTGGTGTTCGGCCAGCGCTCTCAGCTATGGTGGGACGTGCCGGTAATCGACAGCTATCAGCTGCTGCGCGATATCTACCGCGTTCCCGGACAAAAATACCAAAAACGGCTATGCGAGCTGACCGACGCGCTGGCACTGGGCGATTTTCTGCATACCCCGCTGCGGCTGCTCAGCCTGGGGCAGCGCATGCGCGCGGAGCTGGGCGGCAGCCTGCTGCATTCGCCCAAGCTTCTGTTCCTGGATGAGCCGACCATCGGCCTGGATGCGGTAAGCAAGCTGCAATTGCGCGATTTCCTGCTGAGCGAAAACCACGCGCATGGCACCACCATCATGCTGACCACGCACGATATGGAGGATATCTCGGCCCTGTGCCGCCGCGTGCTGATGCTGGGGCACGGCAAAAAGCTGTTTGACGGCGAAAATATCGGCGGCGAAAGTCTGTTCACCCGCGAAAAACAGTGGGAACGCCGCTTGCTGGAACTCGATCTTCGCAATTCGCTTTTGAATTTCAGGGTGTCGAATACCGCCGTGAAAATTCTCACCGCGTCAATCGAAACCTTTGTCGAAAACGTCACACACGATAAGCCGTATACGCTCACGGCGCACCCCAAAGACGTGCCCGACGGCGACGCAAGGCTGAATCCGTCTTTCGACAACCCCGCGCCGCTAAAACCGCTGTCGGAATACCTTTTGTACGAATACAAAAACAAAAGACTTTCGACCGTGTTTTCGGAAAAAGAGCAAAACAAAACGCTGCTCAATCTTTATCGCAAGGAAAAAACCATCGAAGAAGAGTCCGGCACCGCAAGTTTGTACGTGGCGTGCGGCTTTTTGAAGTGGAGAGAGTCTGAAAACGAAAAATTCAAATACGCGCCGCTTATTCTTTATCCGGTGTCGATTGACAAAAAGGGCATATCTCTGCCCGTATTTTCGATAACTTTCGACGTTGACGGGGCGCAGATAAACAATACTTTGCTGGAATTTTTGTATCAGGAATTCCGCCTCGATATGCGTGGGCTTTCGGCGGTCGAACTGTCCGACGCGAAAAGCATACTCGCTGTCATCGCGCGCGTCAAAAAAGAAATCGCCGATAAACCCGGATGGGAAATTATCGACAACGTTTATCTGAACGTTTTGTCGTTCACGAATTATCTCATGTGGCACGACGTGCGCTATAATATCGACAAGTTCAAGGAGTCGCCGCTTATCCGTTCTATGATCTCGAACTCGGTGGACGCCGGACTGAAAAACGAAACCCCGACCGACACCGCAAACTCGGACGAAGCGTACTTCGGGACGGACAGAATGTTGCTGCCGATAAGCGCGGACAGCTCGCAATATCAGGCGATAAAAGCAAGTCTGAACGGCTCGTTCGTGCTGCACGGACCGCCCGGCACAGGCAAGTCGCAAACGATAACGAATATCATCGTCAACAACATCGTGCGCGGCAGGCGCGTGCTGTTCGTCGCCGAAAAAATGGCGGCGTTGAACGTGGTTTATAAACGACTTGTCGATTGCGGCGCGGGTGATTTCTGTCTGGAACTTCATTCCGACAAAACGCACAAAACCGATATTTTATCGAAAATAATCAACACGTTAAACCTTGGTTCTGCCGCTTCCGACATCGACTTTGAAGAAAAAGCGAATGAAATCAAGGAGTGCATCGACAAGTTGCAGGGCGAAATCGACGCAATGCACAGAAAGCGTTATCTCGGTTTCTCGCTGTACGAGGCGATGATGGCGTATCTTGACAATTCGGACGCTCCCGATTGTTTAAGAATCGACGGGTTGTTTTACGAAAAACTGACGGCGTCGTCATTCAACAGATACCTTGATATTCTGACGGAACTTGCAATCCGCGCGAAAGAGTGCGGCGATATCGAAAAGTCGCCGTTTCGGTACATCGGAAAATTCGATTACACCGACGCCTGGCGCGAAGAAGCCGAAAGCGTGCTCGATATTTACCAGTTGGAACTCAGACATCTGAAAACGTACGCGCGCGAACTTCAAACCTTAATCAATATGCGAACGATTTCGCTCACCGGCGAAAAGTTGAAGGCGTTGTATTTCCTGTCGGACAAACTCACGTCCGACGAAAAAATCGCAAAATATTTTGAAAATGCCTGCGCCGTCGAAAACGCGAAAGGTCTTGTGGAATCGTATCTCGAAGCGGCTCGTCGCGACGGGCTTATCACGAAAGAATACGAGAATAAGTACGGAAAGTATCCCGAAAACGTCGCGCCCGACGAGGTCAAAGAAGCAATGCAAAAAAACGCGTTTTTGCCAAAGTCGGTGAAAAAGGCGCTCTCTTCCGTCGACAAAAACGACCGCCGCGAATTTCTGGAATTCCTGCTTATCATTGCGGAAACCAAAGAAACCGTCAAAAAACGCCGCGCGGAAGTCGCATCGCTTTTCGCCACAACCGAAAACGATATGGGGCTTGACGACAAAATCGCGACGGTGTCCGCGCTTTACGACGCCGCACGCGCACTGTACGCCGATTGCGACTTCAATCTTTTCAACGAAACCTGCCGTCGGTTGACGAAAAATAAGCCGCACGTCCTTATGGAATACTATATGCGCGCTTACGAAACCGAACAAAAGGCGAAAACCGCATTCGAAAATCTCTTTTGCATCGTCAAAAAAGACCCGCGCGAAGAAATCAACAGCACTATCGACCGCATTTCGAGTATCGAAAAGAATATGGACTATATCCCGAGTTGGTGCAGATACCAGAGTGTCGTGGAACGTTGCGGACAAGAAGGCTTCGATTTCGTGCTGGAACCGCTGTTTAACGGCGAAATCACCGCCGAAGACGTGCTGAGAAGTTTCAAAAAATGCGTGTATTTCAATTTTGTCAGGAGCGAACTTTACCTTGACGACGTGCTTTGCAGGTTCTCGGGGCTGTCGCTTGAAGAAACGATGCAACGTTTCCGCGCGCTGTCCGACGAATACGAAAAACTCACAAGGTCGGAGTTGTATTTAAGGCTCGTGTCGAAACTTCCGCGCACCGATACTTCGGGCGAGCATAACCTTGAAAGAGTTTTGCTGTACCGCGCCGAAAAAACGAATATGCAGGGCACGACGATACGCGCGCTGTTTTCGCAAATTCCCGAAATACTTCGTGCGACTTGCCCGTGTCTGCTGATGAGTCCGGTGTCGGTTGCACAATATCTCGATATCGAAAAGGAAAAATTCGACCTTGTTGTCTTCGACGAGGCGTCGCAGATGCCCACGTGCGAGGCGGTAGGCGCAATCGCGCGCGGTAAAAACGTCATCGTCGTCGGCGATCCGAAGCAACTTCCGCCCACGATGTTCTTCCGCAGCGATTATCGCGACGAACAGCACTTCGAAGTCGAAGACCTTGAAAGCGTTCTTGACGACTGCCTTGCAATCGGCATGCCCGAACGTCATCTTTTGTGGCATTACCGCAGCAATCACGAAAGCCTTATCGCGTTTTCCAACAGCATGTTTTACGACAATAAGTTGCTCACTTTTCCGTCTCCGAACGAGCTGAAAGGCAAAGTAAAACTTGCCTACGTCGACGGCGTTTACGAAAGGGGCGGCAGCAAATGCAACAAAAAAGAAGGCGACGCGCTTGTGAAAGAAGTCGTGGCAAGGCTTAAAAATCCGCAGGAACGAAACCGCTCGATCGGCATAGTTACGTTCAATACGGCGCAACAGAATTACATCGAAGATAAGCTGCAACACGAGATTCACAAGGAAGGTCTCGACGACGTGGCGTACGACGTGGACGAGCCTGTTTTCGTGAAAAACCTTGAAAACGTTCAGGGCGACGAGCGCGACCTGATTTTGTTCAGCGTCGGATACGGTCCCGACGCAACGGGCAGATTATCGTTGAATTTTGGTCCTATAAACCAGCAGGGCGGCTATAAACGACTTAACGTTGCAGTTACCCGCGCAAGGAGCGAGATGATTGTTTTCAGTTCCGTAACGGGCAACATGATTGACCTTAACCGCACCGACAGCGTTGGCGTCAAAGCGTTGAAAGCCTTCCTCGAATACGCCGAACGCGGTCCCGAGATGCTTTCGATTGCGGCAAAGGACGTCAGGGTGGAGTCGAAAGGTATCGGCGAAAACGTCGCGAAAGACCTGAAAGACCGTGGGCTGTTGTGCGACGCGAACGTCGGCGTGTCCGACTTCAAAATCGACGTCGCCGTCGTTGATCCCCGCGACAAAAACAAGTATATTCTCGCAATCATCGCGGACAGCGAGCACTCGGCAAAAATCCCGTCCGCGAAAGACCGCATGACCATGCAGACGAGAATACTGAAAAAACTCGGCTGGAACGTCTATAACCTTTGGACGATAAACTACTTCAACAACCAGAAACGCGAAATCAACAAAATCAAGGAAGTCGTCGCGACGCTCACCGAAAAGAAGGTCGTTTCCAAAAAAACCGTCCGCGACGCGCTGCAAAAATACAGAAAAACTTATAAGACGGCTTATATCAAACCGCTGGCGCGCGCCGGGGCGGAATACGTCCTGAATTTCGTCAACGAAGAAGCGATTATGAATAAAATCCGCACCGTCATCGAGGTCGAGTCGCCGATCGAAGAAAACTGTCTTATCGATAAAATCGCCGCGGCGTTCTGCGTGCCGAAAACCGCCAAAAAAGCCATCGCGCAAATTTCAAGATACGTTTCGTCATACGAGGCGCAACGGCAGGAATATTCTGGCAAAGTCTTTTACGTCGATAAGCCCGTTTCGACTTTCCGCCCGAGCGACGCGCGCGTTACCCGCGATTTGACAAAGGTTCATCCCGACGAGATCGTCGCCGCCGCAAAATGCGCGATCGAAGCGACCGTCTATATCGAAAAGGACGACCTTAATAAGGAGGTTTTCAAACTGTTCAACGTCGCGAAACGCACGAAATCCGCCGTGGAATGGGTTGACGCCGCTTTGAGCGCCGCCGTTCAGACCGGCGAAATAATCGTCACCCCCGACGGTTTCTGCCGCATCTGACCGCAAAAAAATTAAAATAACGAAAACCCCGACGACGGTTCGGGGTTTTTTAATAATTGAACGGCAAAACGCCCATTTTGTTTTCAAAGGGCGTGCGAAAACATTGCGCTATAAACGTGCGTACCACGCGCGAGCGCGCGAGCGAGATATGTACGCGGGCGGCGCGCGGGGCGCGCGTATTTATTAAGTAAGCGGAAAAACGAGAGTGGCGAGCATACGGGTAACAGATTGGGCGATTGTATGGACAACAGGTCGGGCGAGTGTGCGGTCGCGAGGGAGAGCAAACGGAATGATTGGACAGACAATCATGCGAAAGCGCGGGCGGGGAAATGGTTGAAACGTGAATAAAAGTTCAGAAAAACCCTTATATTTCGTCGCCTTTGTATGGTTATTATTTTTTAATTTGAAAGAAGTTGAAAATAATGTTCAAAAGTGGCGATTTTCGTTTGACACATTTTGTCGTTTTGGTTATAATGGCACTATCTTACAGGTGGCGGAAAGCCAAAAAACACAAAATAAAGTGTTTCTGACCGACGCCAACCACATTATATTGGGGTACAGAGTGAAACTTTTGGAGGAACGCATCCTCAGGGACGGTAAAGTCTTCCCCGGAGAGGTGTTAAAAGTTGGAGGTTTTCTCAATCATCTTATAGATGATACTTTGATGGAGGAAATCGGCAAGGAAATCTACTCACTCTATAAGTGCGACCAAGTTACCAAAATTCTGACCTTAGAAGCATCGGGAATCGCAATTGCATGCTACGCAGCTATGTACTTGCACGTCCCGGTGCTTTTTGCTAAGAAAAGTAAAACCGCCAACATTTCAAAGGACGTTTATTCTGCGGAAGTCAAAAGTTATACCCACGGCAACGTAAACACGATAATGGTTGAAAAGGAATTTCTGAATTCTTCCGACCGCGTGCTTATCGTCGACGATTTTCTTGCTCACGGCGAGGCGTTGCGCGGGCTTATCGCATTGATCGGGCAGGCGGGTGCGACTCTTGTCGGGTGCGCGATTGCCATCGAAAAGGGCTTCCAGAAAGGCGGGGACGAGTTGAGAGAGCAGGGCGTCCGCATCGAAAGCCTTGCGATTATCGAAAGTATGTCGGACGACGGCGTCACTTTCAGGAAAAATTAAGTTAAAAAATGCCATACGGCAAAATATATGGAGGGTTTCATAATGAAGAAAAAAATTCTTGCAATTTTCCTTGTTGTAGCGATGGTTGCAGCACTTGCAGTCGGTCTTACCGCATGTAAGAAAGACGACGGTGGAGAAGTCGATTATTCGAACATCAAAATCGGTATGCTTTGCTTGCATGACAAAAACAGCACGTACGACAAAAACTTCATCACGGCGATGGAAGAAGTTCAACGCGAACTCGGCCTTCGCGACGACCAAGTCATCATCAAAACCGGTATCCCTGAGGACGACACTTGCTATCAGGAAGCCATGAACCTTGTCGACGCAGGTTGCAACATCATTTTCGCTGACTCTTTCGGTCACGAAGCATATATGTTGAAAGCTGCAAAAAAAGCTCCCAAAGTTTTGTTTGCACACGCAACCGGAACGAGAGCTCACACCGAAAATCTTCCTAACTTTGTCAACGCATTCGCTTCCATTTACGAAGGTCGTTTCCTCGCAGGCGTTGCCGCAGGTTTGAAACTCAATGAAATGATCGCAGCAGGCAAGTTCAGCGCAAGCGAAGCCAAAATGGGTTACGTCGGCGCATACACCTATGCGGAAGTTATCTCCGGCTACACCTCCTTCTACCTTGGCGCAAAATCCGTCTGCCCGACCGTCACGATGGACGTTCAATTTACCGGCAGCTGGTATGATGAAACCGGCGAAAAGGAAGCAGCAAACTTGCTCATTGGTAAAGGTTGCAAACTTATCAGCCAACACGCTGACTCCATGGGCGCACCTAACGCTTGTGAAACAGCAAAAGTTCCCAACGTATCTTACAACGGAAGCACTTTCGAAGCTTGCCCCGAAACGTTCATCGTTTCTTCCAGAATCAACTGGGCACCTTACTACAAATACCTTGCTGAACAAATCGTAAACGCCAAAGGTGACGTTAATAAAGCAAACGTTGCTAAGGACTGGACAGGCACTATCGCAACCGGTTCCGTAGAACTTACCGCTTTCGGTACGGCAGCAACCGCTGACACTGCGGCAAACGTTGCTGACATTAAGGCAAAACTTATGAACGGCACCCTTAACGTTTTCGACACCGCCAACTTCACCGTTAACGGCGCAACGCTTGAAACATATATGGCAAACGTAAACTTTGAAGACGACGGCACCGGCAAAGATAACAACAAAGCCGACACGCAAGTCATTGAAAACGGCGTTTTCTTTGAATCCAAACATCGTTCGGCACCTTACTTTGACGTTCGTATTGACGGCATCACACTTCTTAACGAGAAGTACTAATTTACAACAACAGAATAGGATTTCGGCGGGACAATCGTCCCGCCTTAACCCTTTTTTTTCGGCGTGATAATCGCTATTTTTGGAGAGTTATATGGGACAAAACAACGCTATCGAACTCAGAAACGTTACTAAACGGTTCGGCGCGGTCGTTGCGAACAATGACGTCAGCATGGACGTCAGGCGCGGTGAAATTTTGTCGCTTCTTGGCGAAAACGGAAGCGGTAAAACCACCCTTATGAATATGATTGCGGGTATATACTTCCCCGACAGCGGTGAAATTTTCATCGACGGGAAGGAAGTCGTGATTCGTTCTCCGCAGGACGCTTATAAATACCACATCGGAATGATCCATCAGCATTTTAAGCTGATTGACATCTTTACGGCGGCGGACAACGTTATTCTTGGCGAAAAGATGCCCCCGTTCAGTATCCGTGAAAAATCGAAAGAATACAAAGATAAACTTGACGACTACGGCATTGTCGTTGACGCCGATGACGAGCGTTCGCCCGTCAAAGAATTTAGGCTTGGCGACAAACCTGCCGAAAAAATAAAATGCGCCTTAAAATGCGCGGCGCTTCCTTTTGTAAAACTCGGCAAGAAAATCAAATTCAACCATTTGTCGAGAAATCGCGTTGGAATCGTACAAAAAATCGTCGATAAGTACGGTTTCGATATCAACGTCAAAAAGAAAATTTACGATATGTCCGTTTCCGAAAAACAAACCGTCGAAATTATTAAGACGTTGTATCGCGGCGCGGATATCCTTATTCTGGACGAGCCTACCGCCGTTCTGACGCCGCAGGAAACCAAAAAACTCTTTGACGTTTTAAGGAAAATGCGCGACGACGGAAAATCCATTATCATTATTACGCACAAACTCAACGAAGTACTGGAAATCTCGGACAGAGTCGCCGTTTTAAGAAAGGGCGAATATATCGGCACCGTCGATACGAAAGACGCAACCGAAAGTTCGTTGACGGAAATGATGGTCGGCGAAAAGGTCGAACTTAATATCGACAGAACAATCCCCGTCAACGCAGAAGAAAGGCTCACGATTTCCGGACTCACTTGCAAAAACCGCGAAGGAATACTTGCGCTTGACAACGTGTCGTTCACGGCGCGTTCGGGCGAAATTCTGGGTATCGCAGGTATCGCGGGCAGCGGTCAGCGCGAACTTCTGGAATCAATCGCGGGACTTCAACGTCTGGAAGGCGGTACGGTCACTTACTTCGATCCCAAAGACAACAATAAAGAAGTCGATTTGAGACAAAAATCCCCCACGCAAATCAGGGAATTGGGCGTAAGGCTTTCGTTCGTCCCCGAGGACCGTCTGGGCATGGGACTTGTCGGGAATATGGACTTGACGGACAACATGATGCTTCGTTCCTACGGCAAAGGTCATTCGATGTTTCTGGACAGAAAAACCCCGCACGACCTTGCGGAAAATATCGTGGAAGAGTTGGAAGTTGTGACGCCTTCCGTGAAAACTCCCGTCAGAAAACTTTCGGGCGGAAACGTTCAGAAAGTATTGGTCGGGCGTGAAATCGCGTCCGCGCCTACCGTCCTTATGGCGGCTTATCCCGTAAGGGGGTTGGACATCAACTCGTCCTACGTTATTTATAATTTGCTCAACAAACAAAAAGAAAACGGAGTTGCCGTTATTTTCGTCGGCGAAGATCTGGACGTACTGCTTGCGCTTTCGGACAGAATTATGGTTTTGTGCGGCGGAAAAGTCAGCGGCATTGTCGACGCAAGAAACTGCACGAAAGAGCAAGTCGGGCTTCTTATGACAAGTATGCCCGCAAAAGTCGAAATATTTGACGATGAAATAAAGGAGGGACACAATGCGTAAAACAGTTCACGAACCCGTCGCGCACCTTGTAAAACGCGTGGATATGGACAGAAAAAAAGCGTGGCTTATCCGCTTTATCGCTTTTGCATTGTCAATCCTTGCCTGCGCGATTATCACTACGGCAATCACGAAAAAAGACATGGGTTTCTTCTTCAAAAACTTCTTCGGCGGCGCATTCAGCACCCCAAGACGCGTCTGGGGACTTTTCCATGAAACGGCACTGCTTTTGTTGGTCGCACTTGCGGTCACTCCGTGTTTCAAAATGAGATTCTGGAACATCGGCGGCGAAGGACAAATCCTTATGGGCGCGCTCGGTTGCGCTGTCGTCATAAACTTTATGGGCGGCAAATCAAGCGACGCGGGTACGATTGTTCTGTCGCTTGTCGTTGCGATGGTATTCGGCGCGTTATGGTCGATGATCCCTGCAATATTCAAAGCGAAATGGAACACCAACGAAACGCTTTTGACGCTTATGATGAACTATATTGCGGTATGTCTTACGGAATACTTTATTAAAAGCGTTGCATCGACGGGCACCGGTACGCTGACGTTTACGAAGGGCGTTGTCGGCTCAATCGGAGATAACGAATTTATTCTTAAAATCATCATCGCGGCGGTTATTACGATTCTGATGTACATTTATCTTCGTTTCAGCAAACACGGCTATGAACTTACCGTTGTCGGCGAAAGCGAAAATACGGCACGTTATATCGGAATCAACAGCAAAAAAGTTATCATTCGCACGTTGATTCTTTGCGGTATTATCGCAGGTATCACGGGATTCCTTCTCGTCAGCGCGACAAACCTTGACTTGAACAGCAAATATACCGTCAACGGCAGAGGCTTTACGGGCGTTCTTATTTCCTGGCTTGCAAAGTTCAATCCGTTTGCGATGGTGTTGACGTCGTTTTTGGTTGTGTTCGTACAAAAGGGCGCGGCAGAAGTTTCAACGTATGCGCGTCTTGGAAGTTCGTTCCCCTCGATGCTTGCGGGCGTGTTCTTCTTCTTTATCATCGCAAGCGAGTTCTTTATTAACTATAAGATAATGTTCAACAAAAAATATTTCAAAATTCCCGCATGCTTCAAAAAGAAAAAACAAGCGGAAGTTGTCGCAGAGGAGGATAAGTAATATGTTTGTTACGTTAATAACTCAGGCAATAAAATTCGGTATTGTTTTCCTTTTCGGCTCGACCGGCGAAATAATCATCGAAAAATCCGGACACCTTAACTTGGGAATCCCCGGCGTTATGTGCTTTGGCGCAATCGGCGGTTGTCTTGGCGCAAACCTTGCAAAAAACGCAGGGCTTGCAGCCGGCGGAATCGTCTTTGTCGCAATTCTTATGGCAATGCTGTTCGGCGCAATGATGGGCGTCGTTTACGGATTGTTTACGATTACCCTTCGATGCAACCAGAACGTCACGGGACTTACCATTACAACGTTTGGTGCGGGCGTACTTGGGTTCTGGGGCTCGATGATGAGCAACGAGGGCACGACGTTTTACGAAGTAAGCAAAGTGTTCACCGCGCCGTTCTTCGGTGAGGTCGAAAACAACTGGTTTTCACAAATGTTCTTGTCGCACGGCGTTTTGGTGTACGTCGGTATAATTATCACGGTGCTTGTCGCAATTTTTATGAACCGCACCAAAACTGGACTTAACTTAAAAGCGGTCGGCGAAAACCCCGCGGCGGCGGACGCGGCGGGTATCAACGTCATCAGATATAAATACCTTGCCTGCATAATCGGCTCGGCAATTTCCGGTATCGGCGGCGCGTTTTACCTTCTTGACTGCACGCGCGGATCGCTTGAATACGTTATCGAAGGGCTTGGATGGCTTGCGGTCGCGCTTGTTATCTTCTCATTGTGGCGCCCGGGACTTTGTATTATCGGCTCGTTCATTTTCGGTCTTTTGTACATTATGCCCAACTATATTACGGGCGTAAGCCTTGCCGAAAAAGAACTTGTAAAAATCATTCCTTACGTTGCAACCGCTCTCGTCCTTATTATTATTTCGTTCTTTAATAAACGCGAGACGCAGCCGCCTGCATCGCTGGGGCTTTCGTATTTCAGGGAAGAAAGATAATTCAAAAACGTTAAAAAGGTCGTCTTCGGACGGCCTTATTTATTGTCAAAACGCCACGATGTGATATAATAAAAATATGAATGCTTTGACCATTGTACACGAAACAATAAGGAAATTCGTCGGCGCGGGCGACGTCGTTATCGACGCAACCGCAGGGCGCGGATACGATACGTCGTTTTTATGCTCGCTTGTCGGGGACAGCGGGAAAGTTATTTCTTTCGACGTGCAGAAAGACGCCGTGGACAGCACCGAAAACCTTCTGAAAAGCCGCGGACAAACGGCGGACGTCCACCTTGAATCGCACGAAAATATGACAAAGTACGCTATTGAGGACAGCGTATCGTGCATTGTTTTCAACCTCGGATATCTGCCGTCGGGCGATCACAGCGTTTTCACGCACGCAGAGTCCACGATAAAAGCAATCGAGGGCGGACTCGGACTTTTGAAGAAGGGCGGCTTAATGTGCGTGAGCGTTTATTACGGCGGCGACTCGGGCTACGAGGAAAGAGACGCGCTGCTGCCGTATCTTAAAACGCTCGATTCGTCGAAATATCAGGTCTTAAAACTCGATTTTTATAATTGGACGAACGATCCGCCGTTCCCGGTGTTTATCATCAAAAACTGAACGATAAAGCCATAAGGACGATGTATTAAAGGAAAATCCACGATATTTTCAAGTTGAAAAAACCAAAACAAACAATACCGCCGCCGACAGGTTCCAATGACAAAATAGACCATAGAGCTGCTGCTGGCAAGAGAAGGCGATGAGAGCACGAAGTATTCTCAATCGCCCTCAAAGATATGGTTAGAATATGTTCGCCTAAACAAATCACCATCATACTAGAGCAGGATATGGTAGCACGAAAGTGACAGCAGATAAATATGCTCACATGATAAAGAGCAGTGATAGAGAAGCAGCTAATGCACTAGATAGTGTACTAGGATAAAACTTAAAATAATGTATGACCAACCATAGGAAGGAATCCTATGGCTGGTCTTTTTTGTAAAAGTTATTAAGAGTTATTAAAAACTATTGACAAGATGTTTAATAAGTGTTAATATATGTGTAGATGGAGGTGTTCAATGAATTACGATTCAATTATCCTAGAATTACTTGAGAGAGTACAAAATCTAGAAAAAGAGGTCAAAGAATTAAAAGAAGGTACATCTGTAAAGCCAATAGAAAATATGACAGGTAAAACAAATACTCAATTAGCCAGAGAATATATTCAACAGCAAAAAGAAGAAGCAAGAACAAAGGGAGAAGGCTCAATAGTGTTAGTGGCAGGGGATATTCAGAAAGCAATTGGACTAAAAAATCGTCCAGTCATTATTTGTAATGCAATGAAACAATTGATGTCAGATAAAGATGAGATTTTATTTGCTCCACCAAGCGGCAATTCGACAACAGTAAGAATAAAATATTATTTATAGGAGAATATTATGAGCAAGTATGACCCATTGGGTAAATTTCTTGAAAGAAATAACAGCAACACTATAGCAATGACTTTTGATGAAATAGAGGAAGTTTTAGGTTTTGAACTACCAATGTATTTACAAAAGTATGGAGCTTGTTGGTATGGCACAGCGGAAGGTTCACCAACCCATGTTGCTAAAGCAGTGTGGCAAGCAGTAGGGTATCAAGTAGAAACAATTAATCTTCTTAAAAAAGAAGTTGTGTTTAAAAAGTATTAATTCATAGTATGCCAAAACTTCCATAAATCATTCCAAAGTTCCATAAAAACTCTTGAAAAAGTATGCCAAAAATATGCCTTTTTTCAAGGTCTTAATTTTTTTGGCATAGTAAGGGTGTTATTAGGAAAAGGATGCGGCTAGTCAATTATAAAGAAAGACCCTCAAATCCCGAAGAAAATGATGGATATTGGAGCTGATGACGGCAAGTGAAGAGGCTGAAATTGCTGGCAAGAGGAAGCCTCGAACGCAGCCGACGAACCCGCCTGCAAAGTTTTTGCAACGGTGTGCGGAACGCACACAAAAAACGGCACGCCGTAGCGGCGTGAAGTTTGGCGGGATAATTCAGACGGCAAGCGAAGATGAGGGATTGCTTGCAAGAAAAGGCATCGAGCGCAGCCGACAGGCTCCACGCACAATTTAGAAATAAATTGCGCAAATGCGTTAAAAACGCATTAAAAAACACGACGTTTTCGTCGTGAACAAACGATATTTAATGAGCTGCTGACGGCAAGAGAAGGCGATGAGAGCACGAAGTATTCTCAATCGCCGAGCGCAGCCGACAGGCTCCACGCACAATTTCAAAGAAATTGTGCAAATGTGTGCAAAAAACTTTGCACACATTAAAAAAAACACGACCAACGTCGTGAACTAACGATATTTAATGAGCTGCTGACGGCAAGAGAAGGCGATGAGAGCACAAAGTATTCTCAATCGCCGAGCGCAGACGACAGGCTCCACGCACAATTTAGAAATAAATTGCGCAAATGCGTTAAAAACGCATTAAAAAAACACGACGTTTTCGTCGTGTTTTTTAGTGGAGCTGCTGACCAGACTTGAACTGGTGACCTCATCCTTACCAAGGATGTGCTCTACCGCCTGAGCCACAGCAGCGTTTTTGTCAATGCTCAATTATTATATTGAATAAGGCGAAATATGTCAAACGAAATGAGCAACAAAACAAAAAGTCGAAAAAATAATTTATTGCGGCGTTTATAATTAAATTTTTAATGAAAGCCGTACGATGGAAACATTTTGTCATGAATGATAAAACTGTCGCATAACGTGAATGAAAACCGCAAAAAATTTTTTTGAATCGCAAAATTTTATGGTTGTAAACGACCTAATCTGTTTTACATAAATCAACATATTATATATAATATAGAAAGTAACTTATTATAATGGAGAGAATCGGGCAAATTTTGTCCAACCGAAATTGAAATGAATTGGCTTGACATATTTTATGCGTTTTTGTCCCTGCTTGGCGGTATCGGCGTCTTTCTTTACGGAATGAAGTTGATGGGCGACAGCCTTGAAATGGTTGCCGGTAACGAAATCAAGCGAATGTTTGCCAAAATATCGAATAAGAAGCTTATCGGAGTGGGCATAGGAACGGTGACGACGGCGGTCGTACAAAGTTCCGCGGCGGTCACGGTTATGGCGATAGGTTTCGTCAACAGCGGGCTGATGACTCTGACGCAAGCCGCGTCGATTGTTTTCGGTGCGAATATCGGAACGACGTCGACCGCGCTTATCGTTGCGCTTGGTGCGGGCGGTTTTGCAAACGTCAACCTTACGGTAATTTTTGCGGCTCTTGCGGGCGTCGGCGCATTGATAATAATGCTGACCAAAAAGGACAAGGTCAAAAAAATCGGCGGCATTATCACGGGGCTTGGTATGATATTCGTCGGTCTTTCGGTCATGACAAGCTCCATGGATATTTTCTCGAAGTCGGACAAAATCAGCGCGTTCCTTACAAAGGTTTCAAACCCTGCGTTGCTTTTATTGTTCGGTATTTTGTTCACCGCGCTTATCCAGTCGTCGTCGGCGGTCAGCGGTATCGTCGTTACGATGTCGGTTGCAGGGCTGTTGTCGTTTGAGCAAGGGCTGTACATAATTTTGGGAAGCAATATCGGAACGTGTATTACGTCGCTTATCGCGTCGGTCGGCACAAGTACGAACGCGCGTCGCACCGCCGTAATCCACCTTATGTTTAACGTGATCGGCGTGACGATATTCGGGCTTGTGAGCATTTCCGGCGTGTTTACGAAGATGTTTATGCCGATTAAAAGTCCCGCGATGAGAATTGCGCTTTTGCACACTTTCTTCAACGTAACCACCACCATAGTACTGTTGCCGTTTATGAACCTGCTTGTGAAGTTCGTTTCAAAAATCGTTCCCGAGAGAAAAACGGACGACAAAAACGACGAGCCGCACCTGTATTTTCTGGAAGAGCGTTTGTTGAGAACGCCCCCGGTTGCGGTCGCGCAGCTTAAAAACGAAATCGAAAATATGGCGGAAATCGCGAAATCAAACTTCGACAAATGTATGGACGCGGTTATGGTCGGCAAAGTGTCCGACGTCATCGACGAAATCGCCAAAAACGAAAAATGTCTGAACTTCCTTAACCGTGAAATCACGAAATATCTTGTGAAATTGTCGCAGGTCGACCTTTCGGAAGACGACAAAATCTTAATCAGTACGTCGTATCACACCGTAAGCGATATCGAGCGTATCGGCGACTACGCCGAAAATATCTCGGAATACGCCGAAAAGATGGAGGCGGACAAACTCACGTTCTCGCCGAAGGCAATTTCCGAAATTCAGACGCTTAAAGCGACGATTACAAACCTTTACGACGAGGTAATGAAGACGTATAAGGAAGTCACTCTTGATTATATCGACAAGGTGAACGAGTACGAGGAAAGCGTCGACAGACAAAAAGAAGAAATGGGCGAACACCATATCGAGCGTATGAACAAGGGTGAATGTACGCCCGAAGTCGGCGCGATTTATCTGAGTCTTGCGTCCAACGCGGAGCGTGTCGCCGACCATATGACCAACATCGCGTACGCGGTGAGAAGCTACGCCAAAAAGAAAAAGAAGGACTAAACGAAAAGCAAGTTTTGAAAAAAGCAAATAAAAAACTGCAACGGGCGTTGCAGTTTTTGTTTATCATTTTATCCGTAAAGTTTTCCGATTGCCCATACGACAAGACGTTTCGGCAAGATTTTTGAAAGCCCCACAAGCAGTTTATACGACGCGCCGCCCACGACGTACACGGGCGGATTTTTCGATTTTGCGATTTTCAGGGCGATTTTCGCGATGACCGACGGCGACATTCCGTTTTGTTCGTCGCGCTCCATCTTTTCAACCGATTTGTCGATTCTTTCGCCGTAATAAACGCTGTTGCTTTTGTTTTTTTTGGTAGCGAATTTTTCGTTCAAGCTGTGTAGGTTCACGCCGAACACTTCTTTCGGGAACATCTTTATGTTCTTTCAAGGTTCTTTTCTCTAACCTGCTCCAATCATATTCAGTTGTAGTTTTTGTAACCTTACGACCGCCTGTTTTGACGACTCGTATATTACGATTATTTTCATCCATACTATCACCCTGAATTATTCTCGTCTGATTTTCGCTCCGCATTCAAGCAGATACTTTTCTATATTTTCATAACCTCTGTCTATAAATTCTGTGCCGCTAATCGTCGTTGTACCGTTTGCGGCAAGTGCCGCAACAACAAGTGATGCGCCTCCGCGCAGTTCTCTTGCAACAACATTTGCACCCTGCAAAGCGTTTACGCCTCTTACAACGGCACTTCTGCCTTCTACTTTTATGTCAGCACCCATTCGTGTAAGTTCATCAATATGCTGAAATCTGTTTTCAAATATATTTTCTATAAATACACTTGTTCCTCTTGCAACAGTTGCAAGCGCCATAAACGGCGATTGTATATCCGTCGGAAAACCCGGATACGGCATTGTTCTTACTATATGTATACTTTCAAGTTTCTTGGGAGCTTTCTGAATAATTTTATCTTTTTCTATTCTGAGCTGTACTCCCATATCCAAAAGCACATGGAGCATTGCTCCCATATCGCGTGGATTGACATTTTTAAGACATATCTCTCCGCCCGTAATCGCAGATGCGGCCAGATATGTTGCGGCAACAATACGGTCGGGCATTATCGTATACTCCGCACCGTGAAGCTTGCTTACTCCCTCTATTTTTATTACACTGCCGCCCATACCGCGGACTTTTGCACCCATACAATTCAGGAAGTTACCCAAATCAACAATCTCCGGTTCACGCGCCGCATTTGTAATAGTTGTAAAGCCCTCCGCACAAACTGCGGCAAGCATAGCATTTTCGGTTGCTCCGACGCTTGGAAAATCAAGATGTATGTTTCCGCCGACAATCTTATCAGTACTGCATTTTATATAGCCGTGTTCTTCCTGAATATCGACACCGAGTTCACGCAAAGCCTTTAAATGCAAATCAATCGGTCTTAAACCAATCGGACAACCGCCGGGCATACTTACAACCGCTCTTTTGCACCTTGAAATTATCGCTCCCAAAAATATGATTGAAGAACGCATCTCACGCATTAAATCTTCACATATTTTACAGTCACACATATCTCTTGTATCAACCGTTACGGTATTGCCTGCCCTATGCACTCTGCAACCCAATCTTTCAAGTACCAAATCTGTTTTATCTACATCACGAAGATATGGACAGTTTTTCAAAGTACATACTCCG
>ERZ780149.2309-NODE-2309-length-18053-cov-8.665741_pt1 | contig 18053 bp, 13 predicted proteins | sample MGYA00511367_ERZ780149 | MGnify/ENA primary metagenome ERZ780149 (study PRJEB29588, sample SAMEA2153852) | human gut metagenome | biome: human gut; feature: human-associated habitat; material: faeces | place: Denmark | collected 2008/2010 ... | reverse complement strand
CTGTCGTTATAGGATGGTAGGATGCTGCATGCCTACACTATTGCTGAATAGTTACATATTAAGACGTTGGATGAACGATGGTGTTTTATAGGCGGTCAGCATGTCATATTTGGCTTGCAATCTTAGCAGGGGTTCCGCATCTATATCGAGTGCTGCGGACAACAGAAGAGCCAATTGCGTGTTCAAGGCTCTTTCGCCGTTCAACACTTCGTTGAGTAAAGAACTGGACACGCCGATTTCGTGAGCTAGTTGCCTTTGGGATATCCCACGACAATCTATCTCGTCCTTTAGGACTTCACCTGGGTGCGTTGGCTCAAACGGCTTAAGTTCATTGGCTATTGCTCCCTTGTTTTTTACCATTTTTTCCTCCTTGTTTTGATTTATATTGATAACTTTACGGGGTTATATCGCAGAAGAAGTTATATTCTTATCTTTGACAAACTCCTCAAGATCTGTTTATATTGGTCATTTACTCTTATCGACAAAAGACCATCTTTGTTACCACGAAAATACTCATAATACAGCAGTCATTATTTTGCTAGTCCTAGAACCCCTTCTTGACTCACCATCAGTTCTATGATCTTGCGATGAATCTTGACTATGAAGGTTGACAACGATGCCGCTTGTCATGAGCTTTGTCATCAACATACAATTCCTTTAGATACTGTTTTCTGAATCTTATTTGAATGTATATAGATTGTCCTCGGCTGCAAAGTTAATAATTTAAGCGAATATTCACAAAATTTGCAAGCTTTTTTTTATCCGAGCCCATAAAAAAGAAGTTCATTCCATATTTAGGGTTCACCTTACCGAAAACAATCTTATTTCTTGCTTTGATTGTTTTCCTTAATCTGCAGACAGTATTGACACAGCGCCCCCCCTATTTCTCGGTTCCGGGCTAACCAACAAACGCCCCATACGACAAAGGCCAATGACGATGGCCTTTGTCGTATGGGGCGAAAAGATCGTTCGCTTTATAGACTTATCCCACCTGGCTGCCAGGCTTCACCCCACGCAGGAGGGAGGTGACGGCGAGGCTTCCATCGAAGTCGAGGGCAGAGAGGATCATGCCACAACTCTCGATGCCCATCATTTTGCGGGGAGCGAGGTTGGCGATGAAGAGCACGTCCTTGCCGATCAGCTCCTCGGGCTTATAGTACTTGGCGATACCCGAGAGGATGGTGCGGTCCGTGCCCGATCCGTCGTCGATGGTAAACTGCAGGAGCTTGTTGCTCTTCTTCACCGGGTGGCAGTCCTTGACGTGACCCACACGGATGTCGAGCTTCTCCCACTCGCTGAAATCGACGTTCGGCTTGATCGGTGTCGCCTTGTAGTCGGCAGCAGCCTTCTCGGCCTCGTTGGCCTTCTTCGTGGCAGCGAGCTTGTCGAGTTGCTTCTGGATGACCTCGTCCTCGATCTTCTCGAAGAGCAGGTGCGGCTCGGCCAACTGATGGCCCGGCTTCAGCAGTTCCGTGCTGCCCAGGTCCTTCCAGTCGAAACTGTCGAGGCGGAGCATTGCGCGCAGGTCCTTGCTGGAGAACGGCAAGAAGGGCTCAAAGGCGATGCTGAGGTTGGCAACGAGCTGCAGCGAGAGGTTGAGCACCGTCTTCACACGGTCGGGATCCGTCTTCCACACCTTCCACGGCTCACACTCCGTGATGTAGCGGTTGCCGATGCGGGCGAGGTTCATGGCCTCCTTCTGCGCCTCACGGAAGTGGAATCCGTCGAGGAGCTGCTCCATCTTGTCCTTCACGTCCTTAAACTCCTCCACGGCCTTGCGATCGACATCGAGGAGGTTGCCCGGCGTGGGCACCACGCCGTTCCAGTATTTCTTCGTGAGCTGCAGGGCGCGGTTGACGAAGTTGCCATAGATAGCCACCAGCTCCGAGTTGTTGCGCTCCTGAAAATCCTTCCACGTGAAGTTGTTGTCCTTCGTCTCAGGGGCATTGGCCGTGAGCACATAGCGCAGCACGTCCTGCTTGCCCGGGAAATCGACCAGATACTCATGGAGCCAGACGGCCCAGTTGCGCGACGTGGAGATCTTGTCGTTCTCCAAGTTGAGGAACTCGTTGGAAGGCACGTTGTCGGGCAGGATATAGCCTCCGTGGGCTTTGAGCATGGTGGGGAAGATGAGGCAGTGGAAGACGATATTATCCTTGCCGATGAAGTGGACGAGGCGCGTCTCCGGGTCTTGCCACCATTTCTCCCACGATCCCCAGCGCGCGGGGTCGGCATCGCAAAGCTCCTTGGTGTTGGAGATATAGCCGATGGGGGCGTCAAACCATACGTAGAGCACCTTGCCCTCGGCACCCTCCACGGGCACGGGGATACCCCAGTCGAGGTCGCGTGTCATGGCGCGGGGCTGCAGGTCCATGTCGAGCCACGACTTACACTGGCCATAGACGTTGGATCGCCACTCCTTGTGGCCATTGAGGATCCACTCCTTCAGCCATTGCTGATATTGGTTGAGCGGCAAATACCAGTTTTTTGTGGGTCGCTTCACCAGTCCGTGACCGGGGTTGTTCTTGTTGGTCGGGTTGATGAGTTCCTCAGGAGAGAGCGTGGCGCCACACTTCTCACACTGGTCGCCGTAGGCGCCCTCGGCACCACAACGGGGGCAGGTGCCGACGATGTTGCGGTCGGTCAGAAACTCGCCCGTCACCTCGTCGCAATACTGCTCCTCGGTGATCTCCTCCAGCTTGCCGTCGTCATAGAGCTTGCGGAAGAAGTCGGAGGCAAACTTATTGTGGATGGAGCTGGTCGTGCGACTATAGATGTCAAACGAGATACCGAACTTCTCAAACGAGTCCTTGATCAGGTTATGATAGCGATCGACGACCTCCTGGACGGTGATACCCTCCTTGCGGGCACGGATCGTGACGGGCACGCCGTGCTCATCACTTCCACCGATGAAGACCACATCCTTTTTCTTCAGTCTGAGATAGCGGACGTAAGTGTCTGCCGGCACATAGACGCCTGCCAAATGGCCGATATGCACGCCGCCATTGGCGTAAGGCAGGGCCGCAGTCACCGTAGTGCGCTTGAAATTCTTTTCCATATTCATGCTTGGTATTTTATTATCTGAATGCAAAAGTACAAAAAATCCACTACATAGATGTATTGAAGCGGACAAATTATAATTTCAATAGTTGATTTCAAAAAATCTTTGGTGACCTATATGATGATGTATTATACCATTTCGTATCGTGTTTATATCGCGCCACGGCTATTGAAGGACTAATGCCCCTTGACCCTGCGGCTTGTGCTATCGTCTTCGCTATCTTATAAGGCGACAAGCTATTACAACCAACGCTCATCATTTCATTCCACACCTTATCTGGGATCAACATTTGGCGCGCAAACTCATTAGCTTCTCTTTCTCTTGGGTCATTGGAGTATAAACCATCAATAGAAATAAAAGCTGTTTGGTCGCTACCAAAATGCCTGTCGATATGACAGAGCTCGTGCAATATATCAAAGGCCAATTTATCCATATCATTATAGCGATAGGTCACGGTGATAACAGGATGCTCATTGACTATGGTCGAGAAAGCGTCTATAGGTGTTTTATCTATTTTTTCGACATGGATATACTGGATACCATAACGATTAAGAAGTTCTTTTATGGCACCAACAGACAAACACCCTCGGTTGGCCAATTCTGAAAGATCACATGCAGCCTTCTTCGCATCCCCTTCATTGTATTTGGTCCGCAACCCTGGAGTTTTATCTATCTCGATTTTATTGAGTATCAACCATGTCAGCATGTTCTTTTCATCTATTTGCACCTTCTCACTGTGTTTGTACAAACCAGCCACTTGCAGCCGTAGGTGTTCAGCAGAAAGCAAGTCGAAAGACAACATGCCCTTGAGTTGCGCTACACGGTCCACGCATGGCATCAATGACATATCCAACCTTTTGTACAAAGCCTTCAGGTTAAACATATCACTACATGCGTTCTCAAAGTCTAAGGCCTTCAGCTCTTCATTCTTTTTCTCTTCTATGGCCTTACAATCATATAGATAGCCAGCGTGTAGACTCATCCAGTTTGTGTAAGAAATACCAAGTGCTTTTTCCAATTTGATAGCCAGGCCTTCATTAAGATTGCGTTTGCCCTTAATAAACTCATTGAGATGCGTGGGTTGGACGCCAATGGTTCGGGCAAAATCTTTTTGCTTAATACCTCGTTCCAGCAACTCCTCGCGCAAGACTTCTCCCGGATGGATAGCCCTTGCTGGAACTAATCTGTTACTTTTTGTTGCCATAATGGGTACTGTCTATTTCTATTAATTCTACTTCTATTCCGTCATCCGTTTCTGTAAACAACAGGCGCTCAACCATGCCATTGACGATTCTGATCGAACTTCTTGGATCATGAGCCAGTTTCTCGTAATGCAGGAAACTGTATTGACGCAACTCCTGTGTCGTCGCCGTTCTATACATCACTCCAACTGCTCGAATATAACCATCTACGAGTCTTTTATTTTTGCACAATTGCTTGTATTTGCGATCCTTCGTTTTACCAGTTTCATACAGTTCGGACAACGCTTCATCTTTGAAAGTTATCTTCATTTAGGTGAAATGCTTTTACTGTGCAAAGGTAACATAAAATTCCCAGTCTTGGTAATTTTCAAGGATAATAATAAAGACGCATGGTGATTTTTAACATTTGCTCACCTATGACACGCAAGAATCGTGGCGAATGTTTTTATATACCTATCTATCGACACGTTATTTGACGCCAACGGGGACGTTTCTCCCTTGTTCCTTCCTTGCTCCTCCTATCGACCTCATATCAAACCCGCATCGCTTACGTATCGTTACGTATTGTTTCCGTATTGTTTCCGCTTCTGGAAGCGAGAACAATAGGAGAACGATAGGAGAACGATACGGGATCGATACGGGATCGATACGGGATCAATACGGGATTGATACGGGATTGATACGAGACCGATACGAGAACGGTCTTTTCCGTTTCTCAACCGAAGAGATTGATAAGATCTTTAACCTTTTCATCATCGTTTTTTTTGATTATATTTTACATTTCAATCACTCGTCGCTCCCTGCCGTTCATGACAAGAAGCCTGGCTCACCATTTGCCCTGGTGCAGCCACTATACAAAGATAACCTTCCGTCCAGCCGAATGCAAGCCGATTAGCATGAATTAACGCCACATTAACTATTCCTTCGTATCCATTTAACAAAGCCCATCCCAGGCCAAATACCTTCATTGCAGCCATTCCTCATGCTCTTCCTCCAGTTTTATCCACCCAAAAGTTGCTACCCCCAATCTCTACCAGCAGCCAAGAGACACAGGCTCTGATTTATCAAAATAGCGTACAAACTTGACCCCACATTGTCATCTGTAATCGACACGTCAGAAAGAAAAAAAATGGTGCCTGACCATACTGCTTGTATGACAGACACCAATTCTTAGTTTATGCACTCAATGCGGAAGGACTACTCGTCCTCGACATCATTGACTTCTTGATTCCATAGGACGCATTCCCAGCTCCAAGGATCAACTTCGGTTATTGCGTCATAATGTTTTTTCCCAATAAGACAGGGATTATTTTTATTGTCGTATGTTCCAGTCACTCCAGGGATACTACCAGCCAATAGTGATTGCGAACTCTTCACCGTGACGGCCTCACTTGTAGGCCTCATATATTTACGCTTATCCATAGTAGTTTACTTTTTGACGATTTTCTTATTGTTGATGATATAGAGGCCTGCAGGCAGGTCGTTGAGGGCCTTGCCCATCTTCACCTGATGCTTCACCTTGACACCCGCCGTCGTATAGACATCGACGAGCGAAGAGTCGGTTGCGTTGGCATAGGCTACACCATTCGTCTCATCATCCGGGAACTGGATGCTCTTGAGCTCTCCACTCTGCGGCTTGATGTAGCAACGGTTAGGACCTACTTCCACTCCGTTACCAGCAAGGTGACGGTAGAAGGCCAATCCTTCGTCTTGATTCTGGAGAACATACGAGTCTGCGGGAGGCTCCTGCCAGCTATAGACACCGACCATCACACCCTTCTCATATTTGTCTTCGTGCTTGGCGGCATAGCCCTCAAGAGGATAAGTCGTCTCAACATCCTTCGGTCCCTTCAGAAGATACGGCGTGTTGGCCTTGAAGGAGTTGACCTCTTCGACTACCAACTTACCATCATTTACGCTGGTGCACTCATAGATAGTCAGACCCTCGGGCTTCTCGCAGTCGAACGGGATGATGATCGTACCCCATCCTGCGGCAGTCATCTTGTATTCGTAAGAATCCTTCTTACCGATAATCTTCGCGAGAGGAGACTGGTCATCCGTATATACATCGTTGTACCACAGTATGACATTAGGATCTTCGTTTATAAAGGAATAATCCGAATGGTTTGATATATACACATCATATTCGGTAGGTCCCCACCCAGACGGGTCAGGTACAGTACCATAGATCTGCGGTCTACCATAGTTATCATACCACCAGCCATCAGTAACTTTGAGCAAATCACCTGGGTATTTTCTGACGTCCACGATACTCACATTTAACGGAATAGACATGACAGAAGCACCTCGAGTTATCGTCAAATTATGATTGAGAGTTTCTGTAATATCCGCCGTGCTCAGTACGCCATTGTTCTCTGCTGGATTGGCCTTGAAAGCGACCTGCAGCTTCACCGTACCAGATACCGTAGCACCAACCTGCAGCGGCAGATCCGTATTCAGCACGTCAAGGGCATAGTCAGTGCCGTCGAACTTTTCGCGGAGAATATAATTCTTCCCCTCACCATAAACGACCTGCGCATTGTCAAAGCGAACCGTCACGCTTTCTAAGTTCTTCTCCATCACGGAAAGATCACGAATCGTTTGCGGAGCACTCAAATCTATCAGTTGGAAGTCCATAGAAGCGACTGGCGACGTAACCGTCTTGTACACAGCAATGGCTTTCACCGTGGTCGTCTTGTCCAAAACGAACGGATTTTTGTAAAGGATAGACTCCGTAGTAGGCTCTGTTCCATCAAGGGTATAGTGTATCGAAGCTACGCTCTCTGATGATTTGATTGTAACCGTGGTACTACCTGTGAACGCTGCCTCTCCTTCAATGGTAGGCGCAGGAAGAGAGGTGATGGCAATTTCAGCCTCTACGACCTTGGCCAGCGGGTAAGAAGAAGAATAGTATTTCTTAACATCATTATACCATATAGTTACGTCATAATTCTTACCCTCCATATTGAATTCGGAAGCATTGGAAAGATACACATATATGTCATTCTCCACAAGAGCTAGACTATAGATGTTATATTTTTTATTTTTGAGACTAATCAGATCGCCTGGATAGTTTTTCACATCTCCTACCGTAGCGCATTCTATCGGTAACGGAGCTGTCTCCTCACCAGACAGGGTCAAATTTGTGCCATTCGTTTTTCCTGTAACGTCAGAGGCGGTCAGTATTCCATTGTTGAACTTGACACTCAGCGTCACCGTACCCGTCACCTTCTGACCTTGCTTTAAGCTGAGACTGGTTTTCAAGATGTCAAGAGCCTTGTTGTTCTCACGGACAATATAATTGTTGTTGCCATCAGCATAAACCACCTGTGCATCCGCCAACTTAACATTGACTTCATTAAGGTCTTGTTGAAGTTCAAACAATTCAGCAATCGTCTTCGGGGCGGAAAGATCCATCTTCGTAAATGTCTTTTGAGCTGTAGTGGACCTCACCTCCTTATAAATAGCAACTGCCTTCACCGTAGCCGTCTTGTCCAAGGTGAACGGCTTTTCATAAAGCGTGGATGCCTGCGTGGGCTCCTCACCATTGAGCGTATAATAAATCTTGGCAACTTCTTCGGTAGAAGTGATGGTTACAGTTGTCGTACTCGTAAAGGTCACCTCGCCTGAGATGGTAGGAGCCGCAAGAGAGGTAATAACAGGCTCTACAAGAATAGCTTTGCCCTGCGGTTGGGTACCACTGAAAGAATTAAACCATACAATTGCATCATACTTATTACCATTCTTCATCTTAAGTGAAGAGGAATTGGATATATAAAGATAATGCCATCCCACTGGTGTACTGTAAGAATAAGCGGCAAAACAATTTTCATAATAACACGTTTGGTTCTTAATCTCAACCAAATCACCTGGATAATTAGCTATATCAACAATAGAAGGACAATAAATCGGCAATGGCTCATTAAGTTCATCACCAGAGAAAGTCAACTTAGTATCGTCAGTCACCCCTGCAACATCAGACGTTGTCAATATTCCCGAGTTGTAATTGACATTCAGCACAACCGTACCAGTCACATACTGCCCTTGCTTCAAATTGAGGCTGGTGTTCAGAATATCAAGGGCCTGATTGTTTTCGCGGACAATATAATTGTTGCCTTCAGCATAGACCACCTGTGCGTTAGTGAATTGAATATTGGCGGAAGCAACATTTACCCCCCCCTGTGCCAATTGGGCAATCGTAGTAGTTTGACCTGCTTCGCCTCCAGTTCCAGGACCTGTACCTGGGTCCGGTCCTGGGTCTTCACCACCCACATACTCCACCGTCACTTTCGTTATATAGGCGTTTTCCCCACTGGATCCAAATCTAATTTTGTCATAATTATCAGTTCCTGAATAAAGTTCTCCATTGGGATTAATGCTTACATACTTCACCATACTTGCGGTCGAAGAGTTGTCTTTTTTATATTTCGAAGCATAGTAGTTAACGAGATTACAGTTACTACCCTCAAGACACTCAAAGGTGACAGAGCGAATCTTGTAGTCTGGAGAATAGACGGCGTACCTTCCAGTGAACCACCAACAAGTTGTTCCTGCTTGGTCATAAGCGTCAAGTTTCATACGATTACCACCAATCACCTCGAATGTAATACCATCCTTGGTTACAGACGCAGTCGTTTTAGCATCTTGGGTAGGATCAAATACTACTGTGCCCGCGGAAGCTACTCCGCAGATTAGCGTCAACAAAGACAACCACACAAATCGTAATGCTTTGTTCATAATTGTTTGTTTTTATGGAATTCTTCCTACGTTCTTACACTCTTGGGAAAGTATTGAGACGACGGAGGCATCCCTGGTTAATAATAAAATAATTTCGCCTTTACTTCTCTTTTCATCTACGACGACACGAGGTCAAGAATCTCGCGCGTTCATTCCATCTTCGCTACCGGAGCTATTTGCCACAAGGCCAAACCCACAGTAGGCTGTTTGACCCCTTAGGACAGGCTTATTCTCCACAGAAGGCTACACAAGCATCGCAAAGTTAAGTAAAAATTGGAAAATAAAAAAATATTTCTAATAGAAATTCATATTTTAGATGCATTTTTACAATTACCGCATCCTTTTTCAAATAAAAAGAGAATATTCATAATACACAACTCGGCTTCTTTGCCTTTTACGCCCAAGCGGCCCACTATCCAAGGAAGGATCAACCGCAGCACCCTCCCCTACCCAATGGAAGCTAAAAAGAGAGAAGCCAAACGCTCCCAAACGGAGGAGTTCTGAGACCTTCCACCGTTCGGGATGCCTTCGGGATGCGTTCGGGACGCAAGCAAAGGTTTGTCTTCACGTATGAACCAAATCGTTCCATTTCTAATGCGGTGCGTCAAGGAATGGCGAGTTGCTTTCTCCACGCTTAAACGACCTTAAAAATACCAAAAAGATACCTTTACATAACAGACTATCGCAATAATTTATTATTTTTGTATCTCAAAAATGCAAACAACACATAAGGAGAACTCTGATGAGTAAAAAAGACAAAGACATAGCCCTCTTCGTTTCATTCTGCATAGAAGAATACGGAGCAGTCAAGGGACTGACAGGAGACCGAGTGCTTGACTTATTCTCCGAATATGGAGTGACAGACTATCTTAGCGAATGCTTTGAGCCGCTTCACACACAAGGACGGCAATGGTTAATAGCCGAGATTGACGAATTTATTGAAATCAGAAAAAAAAGCACTGACTGCGCTACATTTCATAGAATCAATTAAAATAGAGAAATAATATGTTTCAGATAAGCCAAAACAACCTCCATCTGCTTTTGCCAGGAAAAATAAGCTGGCTGGTGGAATATCTCCACGAGGACTATGGTTTTACGCTGCAGGAGAGCCTTCATCGCATCTATCATTCAAAACTCTACAAGAAGTTGTCAACAGAGAAGACCAAATACTGGCACTTAGGCCCTGTGGACCTATACAATGAGTTGAAGGAAGAGCTATAACCCAATAGATACTATAACCGTCAAGGGGAAGGCGCCTCGCACCAAGGGTAGCGAGGACAGGCATGAAAAAGGGTGGGGATCAGTTCCCCACCCTTTTGTTATAGAGAGATGTTTACTTACTTCTTGGTAAACTTCTTGCCGTCGCGGATGACGACACCACGGTAGTTCTTGCCCACCTTCACACCCTGGAGGTTGTAGGTGTTGCCATCCTTACCGAAGTTGCCTTCCACACCATAGATGCCCACATCGGTGACCTTGACAGCCTTGACAAACTCCATCTCGGGAGCCTCATTGATGTAGCCGTTGTACCACAGGACGACGTCGTAGAGGTTGTCGTTGCTGACGAGAGCATCGACATCGACATCCTCGTTCTCGTTCTTGAAGGCGATCTTCTGACCATCCTTCTCGATAGCATAGGCAGCCTGAGAGCCATAGACGATCTTCACCTGGCGGAGAACGATGACGTCGGCTCTGTGCTCGTCGTAGTTGGCCATTGTAACCTCGACAGGATCAACCTCCTGAGAAGCACCAGCCGTGATCGTCAGACTGTCGGCAGTCGTGACACCACCATCGATCTCACGCAACTGCGGGATGCCAGCGAGGGCATAGAAATCGAGCTTCACAGTACCAGAGACGGTGCTGTTGAGTTCGAGCGGCAGCGTAGAGTTGTAGAGAACGACAGCCTTGCCATCCTGACGGAGAGCGATATCCTTCGTTCCGTAGTAAGGATTGGCGCGTACATAGACCACCTTCGCATTGTCGAGCACGAGACGGATGTTGTCCTCGCGGTCTCTGCGGACGTTGAGCTCAGCAATCGTCTGGTTGTGATACTTCGTAACATCATCAGCGGTGAGCTTGACAGCCTTCAGAGAAGCGTTGCCATCGGCGAAGCCGGTACCCGGAGCGTTGAACCATCCGAGGACGGTGTACTTCTGACCGGAGACGGTGTTGGCCAACTCATCATTGTCGGTGAGGTTGACGAAGCTGTAGTCCTCCGTGAATCCATAGTACTGACCATCCTGGCCCAGCACCTGAAGACCCTTGATGCTAACGAGGTCGCCGGGATAGAGGTGGACATCGGCCACGGTCGTCTCGATCGGATCGTTGTAGCCTTCGTCGCTCGGCATGGTGTATTCGAGCTCATAGCTGTTGGTCTCGCCCTGTACGTCGCGGGTAGTGAAGATACCACCGTTGAAATCGACACTGGCGAAGAACGTACCGGTGACGGTAGAACCCAACGGGAGGTCGAGCACGCCAGAGATGACGTCGAGTGCCTGACCATTCTCGCGGAGGATGGCCACCTTCGTGCCATCGTCATGCTTCTCGGTGTAAACCACCTTGGCATTGTTGAGACTGATCGTCACATTCTCGACAGCCTGCTGGCCCTCGAAGAGCTGTGCAATGGTCTTGGTCTCGAAGTCGCCAACCTTCGTGAAGGTCTTGGTGACGATGTCAGAGTAGTCGTCGAGATAAGCGGTGACAGCCTTGACCGTCGTGGTCTCGGTGATCGCGAACGGTTCGGTATAGACCGTAGACTGACGGGTAGGATCGGTACCGTCGAGGGTGTAATAGACATTCAGGCCCTCGGTAGCAGCGATAGAGACGGTGGTTTTGCCCACAAACTCCTCCTCGCCAAGGATGACCGGAGCATCCGGACGCTTATCGACACGCTCGGCCTTGATGACCTTCACCTTACCAGCATAGTAGTCGGAAGAAGCATCGTTGTACCAGATCGTGAGGTTATAGAAACCACTCTCGAGGTCGAAGTCCTCAGTATTGGTCACCTTCAGCTCGATGTAGCTCGGCGTGTTGGTGTAGATGCTCGTCGTGCCTCTGTAGCTCCAGATCTCAGCATTCTTGAGGTTGAGGAGGTCGCCCTTGTGGAGCTTCACGTCGATGAGATCGATCTCGATCGGATCCATATCGTAGGACTCCGGCCATACGAAGGAGATGTTGCCAGAGTTGGTGCTCTCAAGCTCCTCAGCGATCAGCAAGCCCTTCTGGTAAGTGACCTTCAGCGCCATGGTGCCCTTCAGGTTGTAAGCACCCACCGGGAGAGTGAACTTGGTGATGTTCATCAGGTCGATGGCCAATCCATCGTCGCGGATGATGTAGTGGTAGCCCAGGTCACCCTGCTCGCTATAGACCACCTTGGCATTCTCGAAGTGGACGACAACGCTATCCTTGCTCTCGCCATAGACGATGAGGTCGGAAATCGTGTTGGTGCCCGCGTAGTCGTTCTTCGTAAACTCTACGGAGCCTACCGGAGAAACGATGGCATTGTAGGTAGCGATAGCCTTCACCGTGCAGCTGTTGGTGATGGTAAAGGGCGCGGTGTAGAGCGTAGATTCCTTCGTGGGATCCGTACCGTCGAGCGTGTAGTAGATACTGGCACCCTCCTCGGTCGTGATCGTCACCTCGGTGCTCTCGTCGAAGTCGGTGCGGTTGTCCGTACCGCTGATCTGCGGAGCATTGAGAGAAGTGATGACCTTACTGCACTTGATGATCTTGCCCTGAAGGCGGTTGTTGGAGACATCGTTGTACCAAACCGTGGCGTTGTAGTGGCCATAGTTGACGACACCATAGTCGGCACCATTGGTGAGGAAGAACTCCACAAACGGGCTATAGCTGTAGAACGCCGGGATATCATAGTTCCATCCAGTGGCATCCGTTACCTTGAGCAAGTCGCCAGGATAGTTGGGGATCTGCGCCAGGTCGATGGCCAGCGGACTGGGATCGGTGGTGGCACCCGGCGTGACGGTCAGGTTGTCGGCGTTGGTCACGTCGGCAAGGTCGGCCGTGGTCAGAAGACCCGGGTAGGCGGCGTAGCTGCCAGGAGCAGCTGCATAGTTGACCTTGAGCTTCACCGTACCAGAGACGGTAGCGCCGATGGTCAGCGGCAGCGTCGTGTTGAGGACGTCAATAGCGCGGTCGTTCTCGCGGAGGATGTAGCTACCATCCTCGCCATAGACGACGAGTGCGTTGTTGAGAGAGAGCGTGACCTGATCGAAGCTGCTCTTGAAAGAAGAAAGCTGCTCGATCGTCATCGGCGCATTGGCATCCACCTTGTTGAACACCTTGGAGGCAACAGGAGAGACAATCGACTTGTAGGCTGCGATAGCCTTCACCGTAGCCGACTCGCTGAGCGTGAACGGCTCAGTATAGACCGTAGAGGCGGTCGTAGGATCTGTACCGTCGAGCGTGTAGTAGATCGTAGCGACATTGTCAGCCGTGATTGTCACCGTCGTATTGTCGGAGAAGGTCTCCGTACCATCAATAAACGGCGCATTGAGAGAGGTGACATTGCGCTCGCAAGAGACGATGGTCGCATTGACGTCACCATAATAAGAGACTTCTTTGTACCAAAGAGTAGCGTTGTAGTACTTGTTGGCTACCATGTTGAAGTCAGCCGCATTGGTGAGATAGACGGAAGTCCAACTTGCGCCTTCACAGAAGTACCAAGTCGTGCCGTAGTTCCAGACCTCCTGGTTCTCGACATAGACGAGGTCGCCAGGATAATTCTTCACCTGACCAACCGTGCAAGCGATGGGATCCATGTCGCCAGCCACGCCCGTTGCGGTCAGGTTGGCATCTGTGGTCACACCCTCGATATCAGAAGTAGAGAGGATGCCTGAGGTGCAGGTGACATTGACCTGGACATGGCCGCTCACCGTCGTTCCCTGCGTCAGCGAGAGAGAGGTGTTGAGCAGGTCGATGGCCTTGCCATCCTCGCGAAGGATGTAGTTGTTGTCCTTGGCATAGACGACCTTGGCGTTGTTGAGCACAAGCGTCACGTTGTCCTGGCTCTTAGCAGCTGTGGCCAGATCGGCGATGGTAGAGCCCGTCACGCCACTTTCCTCCTTGGTGAACGTCATCTCGGCGACATCGCTATAGATGTCATTCACGCGGGCCACTGCCTTCACCGTCGTTGTCTCGGTGATGGTGAACGGAGCAGTATAGGCGGGATCCCAGTTCGTCGGCACGGTGCCGTCGGTGGTATAGAAGATGGCAGCGCCTTCCTCGGCTGTGATCGTCACCTCGGTGCTACCCGTGAAGTTCTGGTTGCCACTGATGACTGGCGCGGCGGGCTTAGCCACCTCGCCACCAAGGAACTCCACAATCTGCAACTTAGCCTTGATGGCACCAGCGCCCGGCTCGTTATACCAAGCGACGATGTCGTAGGTGGCATCCTGGTCGGAGCTCACCTTGTCCAAGAAGTCAGCAATGTTGGTAAGCGTAGCGAAATTGAAGCCTGTGCGTGCATAGTAGGCAGCGCCTTGTCCCAAATCGCCAGTAGCGTCATTATAGATAGTAACCTGGCTCAGCAGAACCAAGTCGCCCTTGTAGTTGGAGGCCAACTGGTCGAGGGTCGTCGTCACGGGGACATTCTCGCCCGTGGCGTTGGTCTGCGTCAGATTGTTGCCGTTGGTGACACCAGCGACATCCTCTGCCTTCAAGAAACCATTCTTGTAAGTGACGTTCATCGTCACCGTACCATTGAGCGTAGCGCCCTTTTCGAGAGAGAGGGAGGTGCCCATCAGGTCGATGGCCTTGCCACCCTCGCGAACGATATAGTTGGTGCCGTCACCATAGACCACCTGTGCATCGGTGAACTTCAGCGTAGCGGAAGCCACATCGGTAGCACCGGTCATCAAGTCGTCGATGGAGTAGGTCGTACCTACCTCGCCACCACCCGGCTCGTCACCACCCGTACATTCTACGGTGATCTTGGAGAAGTACATGGGGCCTGAAAAGACGGAGAACAACAATGAGGAGGCTCCCTCACCTTTGACCGTATAGGTCTTTCCGCCTTCAAACTCAGTACTGTTCGTATTGTTATTGCGGTCGTAAATATAGCCGCCAGCAGACTGGTACTCAAAGGAAACGGAATTGATCTTGACAGACTCCCCGGTCGTAAACTCGAAGTACGTTTTCTGCTTAAAGGCATAAGATAGCGTGCCGTTGTAGTCGGTCGCTGCAAACGAACTGGTCCCGGATGTCATCGTAATCGTGATTCCATCCTTTGTCAAAGACGTTCCACTACTCGCATCGGTCGCCGGGTCGAAGACCACTGTCCCCGCGGAAGCTACTCCGCAGAACAATGTCAACAAAGACAACCAAACAAATCGTAATGCTTTGTTCATAAATGATTTTCTTTGTGGGATTCGTCCGTGTAAACTACTTTTTCCTTAGGTGGGGAAAAGAAGCCGTTGGCCTCATCCCGGTTAATAATAATAATGTAAAAAAGATAATAACTTCGTCTATTCAACCCGTGAATGGGAAGGTGCCCCAAGGGGCTGCGTCAAGGTCGGCTTGGGAAGTGTTGCACCCAGCGACTTATGCTACGTCGGTTTCTATGGCTGCGCACCCACGAGGACTTGCCGCCGTCGGCCTCGCTCACCATAAAGAATGTATAATTCTCCATAAGAACCAAAGCCGTGATGCAAAAATAAGCAAAATAAATGAAAAACAAAAATAATAGGCTACTTATTTTCTCATTTTTCGCAAAATAACACTTTTAGGTCGTTCCTATAAGATAAAAATAGATGTTATATACATTTTTATCTATATACGTATATATAATAAGGAAAAAGGAAGCGGCACCCGGCCAAGGCTTGCGCCTTTGCCCGATGCCGCTATACGGTTTCTCTTACAAGGGAGTGATTACTCTTCTACGAGGGAGACACGAGACTTTCTGCTCTTCGGCATAACATTGGGGGCCTTGCCCGGCTCGAAATAGCTGTGCATATTGACCACCTTGTCCAGACGCACACACGGTCTGCCAGGCTTGGCAGGTGCTGCGCCAGGTGCAGAGGCCGGCGTGCGGAACTCCAGTGTGGCAAGGGGACCCCACTCGCCCTTGGCATTCTGTGCGATGGCAAAGGCATAGTAGTCGGTATTGGCATAGACGCCCCACTGAGAGTAGTCCTCACCATAACGGTTCCAGTAGTCGGGCATCTCGTCGTTCTTGAGGTACTCCTTGATAAACTCGAGGTCGCCCTTACCCCAATAGTCCTGGGTCATGACGTCGTTCTTAGCAAGCACCAAGTCGCGCATCAGGGTAGCCTCATCGTTGGGCGTGAACCATACATACTGGAAGTAGTTGCCACCGACCTCGCCAAAGTCGCCGAGCTTGATGGTGACCGTGGCCTCGCCTTCGCCACCGCTCTCCGTGGTGGTGACGGGGATGATCTGGAAGGGAGCGTCAGCCTCGTTGACATCAACGGGAAGGACATAGACCTCATAGTCGGTACCCGGTTCCATACCAGACCACTTGTACATCTGCGTGTCGGTGTACTTATCGCTACCCCAAGACTTGATCATATCCTGGAGGTTGACAAAGCCCTCCTCCTTGCTCCACTTCTCGAAGAGCTCCTCGGCAGTACCGGCCTTGAAGGCGCAGAGGTAGTAGCCATAGCAGTCGCCGTTGGGCTGGAACCAGATGGTGAAGTTGTCGGGCTTCACCTCCACGACGGTGTAGAGGACTTTCGGGTCGCCCACCAAGTCGGAGTTGGGGGTGGTGAAGTCGGCACGCGACGAGGCGCAGGCGATGCCGTACTTGTCGTAGCCCAAGGTGACGAGGCTATAGGTGCCATTGGACTGGAACTCCATGTCCAGACCCGTGAGCGTGGCGTTGGTGAAGTCGTCGGTGAAGGTCGGGCAGTCTTCGAGCTGGTCGAAGTACTGTTCCAGGGCAGCATCGCTAGCAAAGGAGTTGGCCTGGCCGGCGGGCATGCAGGCGATCTTGTATGACTTACACTCGGGAGTCTTCGTGACAGCGAGGTGGATGGTATCGGTGAGGTTGCCCTTGGAGAAGCTCAGAAACTTGACGTCGGCAGCGACGCGGCCTTCCAACTTGGTGAAATAGATGCTGTCGATGCGCTCGGCGAGGTAGCCGACGGGGGCCTTGTACTTCTGCTTCACGATGACACGGTTGGGATTCTCCTGTGCGGAAGCTGCCAGCGTGAGCAGCGCGAGAGCAAGGGTAGTAAAGAATTTCTTCATTGTTTCTTTGGTTAGGTATTATGTTTTGGACCCGCCTGGTCCCGAAGTTGGAAAGAGGCGGAAGGGATGGTTATCTCAAGAACTTAAATGCTTTGTCGCCCAGGCGGAGGATATAGGCACCCTTGGGCAGTGCGCTCACGTCGATGGGCTGACCATCATAGTGGGGCAGACTGAGGCGGCTGCATCCATTGAGGTCGTAAATCGTGGCGTTAGCCTGAGCATTGCCCAAGCCGCTCACGAAGATCTGCCCTTCTCTGTAGGCGATACTGACCGCAGACTCCTGCTTGGTGGCGGTGGCAATGTCATTGACGAGGCCATCAAACTTGAGGCAGCGCACCTTGTCAAACTCGTAGGACCAACGGTCGGTGGCGCATGCGATGGAGAACGTGTTGGCTTCGCCAAGGAAGTCGATACGGCGAATGTCATCGAGGTTGAAGCTCTTGGGCGCCGTGCCATCCTTCGGGACCACGAGCATCCGCACCTGTGCGGAGGCCATGCCAAAGGGAAGCAGCGTCAAGGCCAATGCCATGAAAGTCTTCTTCATCATAGTTACACTAAAGTTAATATTCTTATTTCTGTCTTAATAATCCAGGTGTGGAGGCGCGTCACCGCCTCTGTCTCTCTCGGCTTCCCCACCCTTTTCAGAACTTGGTGCTTCCTTAGTAGGTGGAGACTCTGCGGCTGCAAATATAAGGAAAATAGTCCAAAGGACAAATGGAGCAAACAGAGGATGGGTTAATTTTATATATATTTAACCATTTCAAGGACCCCTAGTAACTATTCAGCAATAACACTCCTTTGAGTTTTTTGTCAACAATCCTGACAAA
>ERZ780149.2299-NODE-2299-length-18088-cov-4.244607_pt1 | contig 18088 bp, 19 predicted proteins | sample MGYA00511367_ERZ780149 | MGnify/ENA primary metagenome ERZ780149 (study PRJEB29588, sample SAMEA2153852) | human gut metagenome | biome: human gut; feature: human-associated habitat; material: faeces | place: Denmark | collected 2008/2010 ... | reverse complement strand
TAAGCCGTGAGCGTAACGCAGTATTAGTCAAAAACACGGCGTAAAACCTAAGTTCATATTATTATCTGTTGGCATCCGTCAATCCCAAAAGATAATCGGTCGTCACGTTAAAAAACTCGGCAAGTTTTTTGAGATTTTCGCCCGTAATATCGGACTTGCCGTTTTCCCATCTCAAAATCGCCATATCGCTGACGCCGATGCTTTTGCCAAGTGCCATTGCGGACAATCCGCTTTCTGCACGGAGTTCTTTAAGTCTTTCCGAAAATTCACTCATAAGTTTATTTTACAACATATTGTTTGTAAATGTATTGACACAAACTTTATGTTGTGATATATTTTTCACAACAGATAAGTTGTGAGGTCGTTGTTAAATGGAAGAAAATCAAGACTATATATGCAAAAATTGTAAGTTTTTTGTCGAATACTACATTAAATGCAGAAGCAGATTTAAGCCATTAAGTTTTGGTCATTGTATAAACAAAAATAGCCGCAAAATAATATATGATAGCGATACGTGTGAGAAATTTCAAAAGCGTGATTACGAAAGTGATAAAAAATTGATAGAAAAAAAGATTGAAGAGATTGCACAAGATATTTCTGATTTAATTCAGATAAAAAGCGTCGAGTAAAAAATTCAAATTCAAAATTAGTATAACATAAGTAAAATTGACAAAAGGGAAGAAAATTTATATAATTTTCTTATGAGTATTTTTGACGGAAAAATGAATTTGTCGGTTACGTCCGCAAGCGGTATCGAGGCGGTCACGAAAAGGGAACTCGAAACACTCGGATACGAGGCGGGACCTGCGGTTTTCGGGCGAATCGGTTTCAACGGCGATATGACCGCGCTTGCCCGCGCGAATATGTTTTTAAGGACGGCAAATCACGTTTACGTCAATCTTTTTTCGTTCAAGGCGACGACTTTTGACGAGCTTTTCGACGGGCTTACATCATATCCTTTTGAAGACGTTTTTGGAAAGGACGCGCGCATTACCGTCGACGCAAAGAGCAATAAATCGGCGTTGTACGCGCTGTCGGCAATCCAGAAAGTCGCAAAAAAGGCGATTGTCGAAAGGTTGAAAAGGAAATATAAAATCGAAACGCTGAGTGAAAGCGGCGCGGCGTATCACGTCGAAGTAAACGTCGCGTACGACGAAGTTACGATATGTCTGGATACGTCCGGCGAAGGGCTGCACAAAAGGGGATACCGCCCGATAATGGGGCTTGCGCCGATGAAAGAAACGCTTGCCGCGGCAATAATAATGCTGTCGGTATGGAACAAGGATCGTCCGCTTATCGATTGTTTTGCAGGCAGCGGAACGATACCCATCGAAGCCGCGCTTATCGCGCAAAACACCGCGCCGGGGATAAAACGGCATTTCGCTTTCGAACAGTTCAAAGGTGCGCCGCAAGTCATCGACAAAGTGCGCGACGAGGCGTTAAGCGTGCAAAATCTTGACGTTAAAACCCGTATTTCGGGATTTGACATTGACGGCGACAGCATAAAAATGGCAATGATACACGCCGAAAACGCAGGCGTCAAGAACCTTATCCACTTCCAACAAATGGACATGCGCGACGTGTCCACAAAACAAAAATACGGCGTGCTTATCAGCAATCTGCCGTTTGGCGAAAGGCTGTTGACCGAAAAGGAATTGAAACCGCTGTATCGGGATTTCGGAAAACTTTTCAAGTCTTTGGACACGTGGAGTTTATACGCTTTCACAAGTTATCCCGACTTTGAAAGGAACTTCGGCCGCCGCGCCGACAAAACAAGGAAACTTTACAGCTCGCAACTTGAATGCGTGCTTTATCAATATCTTGGACCTCGTCCGCCCAAAAAATCACAGGACGAAAAGGAGCAGTTATGAAACGCAACGGAATGTGCCCGATTTGCTTTGTCAAAAGATTTTTCAACGTGCCGTCAAAGGTGAGTGAAGTTTATCCCGCCGACTTTTATTGTAACGGCGCCGCGCTCACGCCCCCGATGGGCTGGTCAAGCTGGAACACTTTCAGAAACCGCATTGACGAAAACCTTATTTACGACACCGCCGTCGCGATGAAAGAAAAAGGGCTTGTCGACGCCGGATATCACTTTGTCAATATCGACGACAACTGGGTTGACAACGCGCGCGACGACGAAGGAAGAATTCAGGCGGACAAACTCACTTTCCCGAACGGTATTCCCGCGCTTGTCGAAAAGGTGAACGCGATGGGAATAAGCCTTGGCGTGTACAGCAGCAACGGCACGGCAACGTGCGAAGACCTTACGGCAAGTTTATATCACGAATGGACGGACGCATACACCTTTGCAAAGTGGGGCGTGGAGTATTTCAAATACGACTTCTGCCACAATATTCCGCTGTCGGAATACGCGCCGCTCGTTTACGCCGTGACGATAAGCAAAAACGGAATCGGCCGCACTTACGACTGCAAGGAAGCGGAACTTTCGGGGCTTGCCCGCTATATGAAAAAGAAAGGCTTTGACGGGAAATACGTGTCGGGCTCGATCGCCGCGAAGGCGCGATGACTTTTGACAAAATCGAAGTGGAAGAAGACGGCGTTTACAACGTAACCGTCCATATCGTGAAGCACGGACAGTACGAAAAATGCCTGATGCTGGAAGCAAACGGCAGTGAGAGAGAAGTCCTGATTTTCCCGTCGCAAAAACGCTTTAATATGACGGCGAAGTTCACGGTGTCGATGCGCCTTAAAAAGGGCAAAAACACCCTTAAACTTTTCAACCCCATCGGTACGCGCGCCGACAGCGCAATGCTGCAATACGTCAACATGGGACGACAACTCAAAAAAGCCACCGAAAAAGTCGCGCGGGACGCCGGCAAACCCGAAAAACCCATCACGTTTTCAATCTGCGAATGGGGCTTCAATCAGCCGTATAAGTGGGGAAGATACGCGGGCAATTTGTGGCGTACAACCCCCGATATCCGCCCGATATGGCCGTGGATCAAAATCCTTTACAACCACACCGTCAAACTTTATAAGTACGCGGGCGTGGGCGGTTGGAACGATCCCGACATGCTGGAAGTCGGCAACGGAAAACTCACGTTCGAACAAAACCGCTCGCACTTTGCGCTGTGGTGCATGATGTGCGCGCCGCTGATTCTCGGCAACGACCTGAGAAATATTTCGGACGACGTTTTGAAAATCGTCAAAAACCCCGACCTTATCGCAATAAATCAGGACGCGCTCGGCGTCCCGGCAAAAAGAGTTGTGAAAGGCACTGTCGATGTGCTTGTTAAGCCGCTTGCGGACGGTAGCGTCGCGGTGTGCGCGTTTAACAAGGGCGGAAAGAAGAAGTATAACCTGAACCTGAAAAAGGTTTTGTCCGACGAATACGCAAGGTGCAAAAAAACCGAAAACTTTGTCGCGACGAACTTATGGGACAAGTCGGAAACGACGACAAACGGAGTGATTTCGGTTTCCGTCAACAAGCACGACAGCGCAGTATTTATCGTAAGGTAAAATAGAAAGCAAAAAAAGGACGGCAGAGAGAGCCGTCCTTTTTGTTTTGTAAAAAAATCAGTTGCAGAATTCGCGGGTGTTTTCGCCGGTCAGCCAATTTATCGTCCATACGCCGGACTTGCCGTTTTCGGTGAAGTACACTTTTGCGGTGTTGTTGCCGCGATAATCGACGTGGGTAACGACCGCCTCGGACTTTGTATAAATCTCGTTCAAAAAGTCAAGTTGCTTTTGAGAAAACTCGCCGACGTTGTCGGAGATGAACAAAAGCCTGCCGAAAGTCTTGTTGACCTCGGCGACAAGTCGTTTTTCGGAATCGGTGTATTTCAGATTGACCTCGCGCATGAAGAAGACGTCGGGATCGTTGCCGAACGCGCGCCCGTCAAGGCCGCGACGGAAAATCGTATTCTGAATCGACGTCTGGGTGGACACTATTTCGTTGTTCGTGAGCGAGTAAATGAAACGCGGCTTGAACTGAATATCGACGTCCGAGCCGATGCGGCAGTAATCGAACCTGCCGAACGCCGGGAACAGCGGCACACCGCAACCCAGAATGTATTTGTCGCCGCAGCAGTCGCGAAGGAAGGCGCAGGCGTCGTCCATAATCTCGCCGCGGGTTTTGTTGCCGAAGGGGACAAGGCACGCCGTGTACAAGAAGTCGAGCTTGACCATATCGTAGCCCCACTCGTTCAAAATCACGTCAAAGAAGTGGCGGATATAGTCGGCGCACTCTTTGATGTAAAAGTTGAGCGTGAAGCACGGACGAGTGCCAAGCATTCCCTTTGTAGGTTTGCCGTTTGCGTCTTTCAGAATCCAGTCGGGATGAGTTTTTGCCACGACGCTGTCCTTTTCGATATAGAAGGGCGCAAGCCAAAGCCCCGCCTTGTATCCGCTTTTGTGGATTTCGTCGGCGATGAACTTCATACCGTGCGGGAATTTCTTTTTATCGGTGGATAGCCAGTCGCCGACTTTCGTCTGATGGCCGTCGTCAATCTGGAAAATGTCGATTTTGTCCGAGCGGGCAAGACCTTCAAGGTCGCGCAGGATAATATTTTCGTCGATTTTCGTGAAGTAGTTGTACCAACTCGTGTAGCCCGTGGTGTGGTTTACGCGGCATTTTGAAACGTCCAGAGTTTTGAAATAAGCGTCGAAAACCTCGTCGTAACTTCCGTTGAAAAACGCGACGTCGAAAAGGGTGAAGTCGCCTTTTATCGTTTTTCCTTCAACGTCCTTTTCAAGCGTGATAAGGTTTTTGTTGAAGTCGAAATTGAGAATTGTCCAGCCGGAGCGTTCGTTCAACGAGCCGATAAACTCGTGCGTGAAGCCGTTTCTGACATAGCCGAACGAATATCCGTGGAAAAACCCCGCGGTTTTCGGATAAGTTTTGAAGTTGTAGTCGCCGTTGATTGAGGCGATTTCCCTGCCGAACTTAATTTTGTTCAGGGGGAAGCGGATACCTTTTTGCAGTTCGTCCCTTTTCCATTCTTTCGTGAGCGACCAGCTTTGATAGCCGTTTGCAAGGACGGACGTTTCTTTCTGGAAAGAATAATCCGTTGCGATTTCGGCGTGGACAAGTTCCATCTCGCGCTTGGGGCAGATCTTTACGAAAAGACGGTTGCCTTCGCGCGTGATTTTCAGGTCAAAGTCGTCGTTTGCGCCGTTTGCAACCCGTCCGCTGCCGCCGACGTTGTAATATAAGGTAAGTTTTGACGTTTCAAACATAATCGGTATCCCCCCGCGTTGTTTAATACATTACGATATAGTCTTCGCGTTCCGCGCCGACCGACACGTATTTGATTTTACATTCGGTCGCTTTTTCAATAAAGCGGATATAATCGACGGCTTCTTTGGGCAGATCTTCGGGCTTTCTGCATTTTGAGATGTCGCACTTCCAGCCTTTAAGGACGGTGAATTCGGGCTTTGCGATATTAAGGTCTTCGCCAAAGGGGAACTCCGTCGTGATTTTGTCGCCGACTTCGTACGCGGTGCATACGGGAATCGCGTCAAGATAAGAAAGCACGTCAAGTTTCGTCAGGGCGATTTCGTCCGCGCCTTGCATTCTGATGCCGTAACGGCTTGCAACGACGTCGAACGCGCCAACGCGACGAGGTCTGCCTGTTGCCGCGCCGTATTCGCCGCCCGCCTCACGCAGGTCGTTTGCGAACTTTCCGAACGCTTCCACAGTGAACGGGCCTTCGCCCACGCAGCTGCTGTACGCTTTCATAATGCCGATGACGTTGTCAAGTTTAAGGTTGGGCACACCCGCGCCGATGGGTGCGTACGCCGCAATCGTGTTCGACGACGAGGTGTAAGGATTGATGCCGAAGTCGATGTCGCGAAGCGCGCCGAGCTGCGCCTCGAACATAATGCGTTTGCCCGCCTTGTTGCTTTCGTTAAGGAAGACGCCCGTGTCGGTGACGTAGGGCAGGAATTCGTCCGCAAGTTCTTTCAGATGTTTTTTCAGGTCGTCCGCGTCGATAGGGGTGCTGCCGTAAGCCTTTTCGATGAAAAGGTTTTTCCATTCGATAATGCTGTCGAGGTGCTTATCGAGAGCCTCCGGGAAGCGCAGGTCGCCCATGCGAATGACTTTTTTCAGATATTTGTCGCCGTAAACGGGTGCGATACCGCGGCGGGTGCTGCCGTATTTCGCGTCGCCGAGCCTGTCTTCTTCCAGACAATCCTGACGGACGTGATAAGGCATGCAGATTATCGCGCGGTCGCTGATTTTAAGGTTGTCGGGAGTGATTACGACGCCTTTTTCGCGAAGGGACGCGATTTCTTTATGAAGGTGAGAAAGGTCGATAACCATACCGTTGCCCATTACGCAGGTAACTTCGGGACGAAGTATGCCCGAGGGAAGAAGATTTAAGATAAATTTTCCTCTTTCGTTCACGACGGTGTGTCCCGCGTTGTTGCCGCCCTGATACCTGACGACGATATCGTAATCCCGGCTTAAAAGGTCGACCATACGGCCTTTACCTTCGTCGCCCCAGTTGATTCCAACGATTGCTGTAAGCATATATATCCTCCAAACTTATATTCAAAAATACATTAGTATTATATCTAATAAACGATTGCCGTGTCAAGGTTAATCGTTAGCAAAAAAAGAAAAGGTTTATTTAAAAACCTTTTCAAAATTTTCGTGCAGTATCATTTGTTTTTCTTTTTCGGAAAGCGGCAGGCTCAAAAACCTTTCAAGCTCGTCTTTCGGTCGCCACATCGGGAAGTCCGTGCCGAAGAAAAACCTTTCGACGCCAAGATTTCTTAAAAGTTTTACCGCCTCGGTTTTGTCAATGAAGGGGAGCGTCGACGACGTGTCGAAATATACGTTGTCAAGCCCTTTGTACAAAAGCGAACTTTCCCATTCGGAATAGCCGCCGAAATGCGCGCCGATGACGATTTGCGTTGGATATTTTTTCGCAATTTTCACAAGCCTTTCGGGGTTGCTGAAATTATATCTTTTGTCGCCGGTATGGAAAAGTATGGGAAGACGACCGTCCAGCGTTTTGTAAATTTTTTCGGCGCGCGGCTCGTCGATGGCGAACTTCTGAAAGTCGGGGTGAAGTTTCACGCCGCGTATGCCGTGCGATATCGCAAAACGTATTTCGCCATCCATATCTTCTTCGTCCATATCGGGGTGCAGCGTCATAAATCCGATGAACTCGGGATGGGCTTCTGTCTCCGAAACGATATATTTATTGATATTTTCAACCTGTTTAACCGTCGTTGCTGTCGAATGAACGACAAATTTCGTAATTCCGGCAAGGCGTCCTTCCTGCAATAAAACGTCGGGCGTGCCTGCCGATTCGGTCATTTGTATGCCGTAAAAATCGCCGATTGCATCGGTTGCTTTTTTGGCGATTTTGTCGGGAAAAATATGTGCATGAGCGTCGATAATCATTTTCTTTTTGTCCTTTTCAACGGGTTATTTTATCATATCGCGCGCCGCCTTGCAAGCATATGAAAACGATGTCCTATAAATTAATATTTTTTTTGGAAATAAGTTGATATACCCTTTGATATGTGGTAATATATTTTTATATTTTATAAAGGAAGGAAATTATGACAGAATCACTCGATAAGCCCAAAAAACGGGTTTTAGGCCTTACGGGGAATATGTGGATTTACGCCTTTGGCGTGATGGGCATCAACCTTGCGATAGGTCTTGTCAACAGTTATCAGGCGGAGTTTTTCGACAAAATTATGAGACTCAATCTTGTCGGAATCGCGCTTATTATTCTTGCGGCAAAGTTTATAAGTATCGTTGCCGACTTCGTAATCGGAAATCTCATTGACCGCGCCAACTTCAAGGCGGGCAAAATGCGCCCGTGGATTTTGTTCTCGGCGTTCCCGCTTTTCGTGTTCACGATGCTTTCGTTCGCGTTCATTCCGTTCCCCGAAACGAAGGGCGGCGAAGTGGGTAAATATATCTACATTACCTTCATTCTTATCCTTTGGAACGTCAGCATGACAATGGCGGATATTCCGTCGCAGGGTATGCTGAAAATGGTCGCGGGCACTCCCGAAGACACCAACAACGCCGCCGGCTGGGCGAATACGCTGAAATCGGTTGCGCTTGCATGCTCCGGCGTGTTCATCACCGTCGTTTGTATGATAACGGGCTCCGGCGCGGTAGGCTGGAAAGAATACCTTATCACCGCCGCGATTCTTTCGGGCATTGGGCTTATTCTGCAACTGCTGATGTACTTCAAGGGCAAGGAAGAATACAAGGTCAACGCAAGTTCCGCAATGAGTTTCAAGGAAATGTTCAGGGAACTCAAAAACAACCGTATGATTCAGATTGTTCTTGTAACGTACCTTTTGGGATTTGGCAGGAATATCGGCTTGTCGATTGCGGTGCAGGCGTCCTGCATTATGATCCGCGACGGCATCGACCTTACGAAACTTGGGCTTGGCGTTATGAGTGGCGACGCGTGCAGTTGGGCAATCGGTCTGACCTCGGCAATTTCCAGCATGGTCACAATCATTCTGAATCCCGTCATCAACAAGAAACTTGGCGAAAAGAAATATTTCATCATCGCGGGCTTTTACGGCTTTGCGGTCAGCTTGATTTCGTTTTTACTGTACGTTCTCACGCCTGCGGAAACCGCGACGGGCGGCGTACCGTTTTTGAGAAGTATCTGGGCAATCTGGATTTATCAGTTCTTCCTCGGGTTCGCGTACGGTCCCAACGGCTATCTCCCCATGGTCATGACGGCGGATATCGTCGATTATCAGGAATGGAAAACGGGCAAACGTACCGAAGGTACGCAGTTTGCAATTCTGTCGATGTCCAACAAACTCAGCAACGCTTTGTCGGTGTCTTTGGGGCTTTTATTCATCGGCGCAATCGGATACAGCGCAAACAGCTATGCGGACGCGGTTAAGGTCGGCGTCGAAATTATCGACAAGAAGGAAGTCATCGTCGATGCGGTCGCTCACACCAACGCGATTCACGCCGCAGTTCCGGGCTCCATGCAAAACAAGGCGTGGGCAATTTACTTCCTGCTGCCGGGGCTTTGCATGCTGGCAAGTTCTTTGGTAATGTTCTTTTATAAAATCGATGAAAAAACCAAAAAGCAAATGCGCGAAGAACTTGCTTTAAGACGCGGCGAAGCGAGAGAAGAAACCGTCGCGGAAAACGCGGTGGACGCTTTGTCGGAAGCGAGCGAAGATTTTGAAGTTTCCGAAGAAAACGACAAAACGGAATAATAACAACACCTAAAAACAAAAAAATAACGCACCTTTTCGAAGGCGCGTTTTTTTTATTAATAATCGCCGTTGCCGACAAGATAATCGGCGCTGACGTCAAAGAACACCGCAAGATTGTATATAATCGTTGCGTTTGGCTCGGCAACGCCGGATTCCCAGTAAGAAACCGCGCGCTGACTTGCGCCGATTGCTTTTGCAAGTTCGGTCTGAGAAATGCCTTTTTGTGTCCTTAATTCCTTGATTTTCTTTCCGATGTCCATAGTTTTAGAATAGACAAAAAATGCTAATAATATTTGACATAGACATATTTTGCTAATATAATTTACCTATGGTACAGTCGGAACGTTATTTAATATTTATAGATAAATACATTTTTATAGGAAAATATAAAGGGAAGAAAAACATGTTTTGCGTTTTTACGCAAGCACAAGAGTATGACGTAGATGCCAAATTATGGTTCAAACTTGGCACAATATATTTGAATAATGAAAAAATATTAAGCGTTAAAAATGTAAAAGGTTTGAAAGAATATAAAAAAATAATTATTCCTTAATAAAAGCGCAGCGAGTAAATCGTTGCGTTTTTTTTTGTTTACTTGTTTTAATTTTGCCCGTCACATAAAAAAAGTTGAAAATTGTCGAAAAAAATTGTAAATGGTGAACCATGTTGTCATATTTAGTGTGAGATAATACGGGTATGTGAGGCGGGTTATGAGTTTTAAGGAATTGACAAAATACAGAATGCAACTTCTGAAAGTGCTGTCCGAAAAAGAATTTTCGCTTGACTTTCATATTTTTGCAATGGAAGCCGTGCAGGACGCGCAGTATATAAGCGAAGAAGACGCGGAAAACGTCGCAAAACTTATCGTGGATTGCGTGAACGCGGGCGACGGCGAAGACGAGATAATCGAAAAGGCGCGGTTTAAGGTTGATTACGCAAAGTACGTTTTCGGCGTTAAAAAGGCGCTTTACGGGCTCGGCGTCGAAGACGGGCGCGTTGAAAACCTGATGTCCCTTTACAAGGAAGATCTTATGAACGCGTTCAATCACGGCTGGTCGGCAGAGTGCGTTGCCGAAAACATTAACGACGATTATTGACGAACCGTACGGTTTTCGTTTTTAACTCCTTTCTTTTTATATGCAGAAACAGCTCGGAAATCCCGAGCCGTTCCTGTTTATGATTTGATTTTTATGGTTTTTGTATTAAAGCGTTACGCCATTTTGTAATAATTTGTGTAAACGCCGTTAGGTGATTTTCTTGCATTTTCGATGAAGATTTTGAACAGATATGTGTTTTTGGTAGTATCAAATTCATATCTTATTTCAAACGTCCAGACCGCGTCTGCCTTTAAATATCCATCTTCAAGCGTCGTGTCGGTCACGTAGTAAAATTTGTACAACGAACTTGGGTTGTTGCTGAAATAATCGGAAAGAGTGGTTGTTTTCTTAATTTTGTAATAAAACTCTGAATAATCCGTGGTATTTGAGTAAAAATCTGCAACGCCGAAACGATCGCCGTAGTTTGACTTGAAGTAATTAAAGTATGTTTCGGCGTTTTGCGTGAACGTTTCTTCGTCGGGACACGCCTGATGGAATGCATAGCCGTCGTTGTACCAATCCAGGTCAGAACTCATATCGCCGCTGAGTCCCGTGGGAGCGGGAAGAGCGGACAATCCTTTTTTGGCAAGTTCCGCATCCGTAAACCATTGATTGCTGTTGCGCGGCACGTACGTATCGCCGCCGCCACTGCCACCGCCTTTGTTGCACGCGGCAAGGAAAACGCCGCACGTCATGACAAGCGACAGGCACAATGCCATAATAATAATTTTTTTGAGTTTCATAATAAAACGTCCTTTTTGTTTATTTGATAATATGATACTACTTTATTATCAGAATTGCAATATCATATTTAAAAAGCATAAAAAAACCTTGCGAATAACGGCAAGGTTCAAAATGGAGCGGGTAACGGGAATCGAACCCGTGACCACAGCTTGGGAAGCTGTTGTTTTACCTCTAAACTATACCCGCAAGCAATAATAATTATATATATTTTGACAAAAAAATCAACTGATATTTACAATATGATTTTCTTGTTGTATAATATTTTTCAGACGGAGGCAACTATGAAAATCAATTTTAACGAAATGACGGAACAAACCATACCCAATTTCTTAGGCGGCAACGGCGACTACAACGTGAAAATGTACGTCGACGGCGAAGGCAACAAGATGATGGTCGGAAGACTTGCGCCCGGCTCGTCGCTGGGGCTTCATAGGCACGTGATAAATGCGGAAGCCATTTACGTTTTGTCGGGCGAGGGCGTCATGCACACCGACGAAGGCGACGAATACCTGAAAGCCGGCGAATGCACGTTTTGCCCGAAAGGTCACGAACACAGTTTTGAAAACCTGAGCGAGAAGGACCTTGTCTTTTTCGGCGCGGTGATAAAATAAGAACAACGCAACAAAAAATAAAATAATAAAAACGCAATAAAAAAGCACCTGCAAAACTTTGCAGGTGCTTTTGTTTTTGACGATTATTTGTCTTCGTTTTCTTTTTCGGTTTCGTCTTCCGCCTTGTCTTCAAGGACGACTTCGACTTTTTCGTCGCTGTCGATACCGACGTCGATGGCTTCGGTTGCCGCCGCTTTTTTGGCTTTTTTCTTGTTAATCATAATTTGCGCGAATGCGAACAGGGCGCAGAATACGATACCTACCATAAGCGACAAGCTGCCGATGTTGGTCTTGCCGTGCGAAACACCGCTGATAAGGGCGGAAAGCCCGATAAGGATTGCGCCCGGGATAACTGCCATTTTGGGGTTTTTGACGATATATTTTCCGCCAAGACTTCCGAACAGAGCGTATACGACGCAACCGAATGCGGGGGTAAGGTAAGGCGCCTTTTCAATGGATTGCTGCAAGGGCGATACCGCAAGGCACAGCACCATAACCGCAATGATTAGCACCGTTACAAGCGAGCTTATCGCAACCGCAATCGTGGACACGAGTTCGTTTTCTTCGGTGCCGAGTTCGGTCTCCGCAATTTCGTGCGCTTTGACGACGCAAGGGATTTTCAGGTTGGAAAGGTTGCCCGTGATAAACGCCAGATATTCGCCGTTGGTGCCGAGCATCGGCGCGTAAATGACGGGTTCCGAGATTCCCGAGCCCAAGTTAATTATGATAAGCGTAATAATGCCGCCGTCCGCAAAAACTGCCCAGTTGGGGCTGACTTTCAGATGAATGCAGGCGACGATAGGCACCGCAATGATAAGAAGGATACCGATGGTATTCCAGATTCTGCCGATGGTGTGCCATTTTTTATTGTAATCGAAAAAGTCTTTTTCCTTTTGAGACATCGCCTCGTATTCGGCGCGTTGTTTTTCTTTTTTCTGCTCACGCGTTAATTTTTCTTTCTTACTCATAGTGTTCGCGCCTCCTTAAAATTGTCCCGTCGTGCCGCTGATAATGCCGACGATCAGCATTGCAAACAGCATTGAAAATGCAACCGAAAAGTCGTCCAGCCATTTCCACTTTAACTTTTTCACAAGGAAATCGGAAAGGACCATAAACAATGCCGCCACGATAACCGCAATGAAGTTGTAATAACTTGTGATGCGACCGGGCATTGCCGCAATCGCGCCGATGGACATTGCAATGTAGCCGATAATCATACCTATGAAGGACACTTGGAAAGCAAGGTCGCCAAGGTTGATGCCGTTGGGGTTTGCCTTTTTCGCGTCGCTTTCCAGGTTTTTCGTCGCCGTATCGGGATCGACCGCGCCGCCGACTTTCATCGCGCCGAGTTTGGCAAGTTTCGGTTGAAGTTTTTTGTAAAACAAAACGACAAGAACGGGGCCTGCGATGATTGCAACCGTCATAAGGGTGACAATCGTTGCGTAATCCTGAGCGGTGACGCCACGTTGTATAAGTAACGTTAAGCCGTCGGTGCTGCCGGTGATTGCCTTTGCCGCGCCGTCAGCCATCTGCGTCTCGTATTGCAGCGCGCCGATGACCGAAAGCCTGATTGCGGGGACGGTAATTCCCAGCGAGCCGATGAGCGTAACAACGCCGATACCGATACCGATTGCGGGCAAGACCGAAAAACTTGCGGACGTCTTGATGACCTTTTTGATTTTGGTCATATCCATGCCGATTTGTTTCGCTTTCTTTATCGATTTTACAAGATAAAAAATTGCTTCTGCCGAGATAAACACGACGATAAGGGCGTACATCAGATACATTACCCACGAGTCGGGGTTGAATCCGTTGAACCAGCCGAGGGAAGTATAAAACATAAAGTTCTCCTCTTTAATAAATTAAAGTATTAAGTTTATTTTACATTACGCGTATATAATAAGTCAAGATATTTTTTGTTTTGCACGGTAATTTGCAGTATATTTCCAAAAAAAAGCGCAAAAAAAGCCTCTCCGAAGAGAGGCCTTGATTTTGTCGTTTCCGATTACTTCTGAGTCTTAACCCATTTGGTAAGTTCGGTAAAGATGACGCCGAGACCGTATGCGCCCGCGTCGGGATGTCCGATGGACTTTTCGCCGACAACGCCCGCGCGACCGAGTCTTGCGGTGATTTGTTTGGTGTATTCCGCACCTTTGACAGCAGCGCGTGCGCCTTTTTCCATTGCTACGAACAGGCTGTCGCCTTCTTCCGCCGCTTTGGTAACTTCGTCTGCACAGGGAACAAGAGCGTCGATAAGAGTCTTGTCGCCGACAACCGCGCCGTGACCGAACGAACGTTCACCGGTGGTTTGTACGCCTTTGACCGCGCCTTGCAGAATCTTGCCGAGAAGGGTTGCGTCAAGTTCGTCCGCATTTCCCGCCGCTTTGCCTGCATAACGGAATCCGCTTCCCCAGATGGGACCCGACGCGCCGCCGCAATATTCCATAATGATATCGCTTGCGCTTGTAAGGAATGCGCCGATGTTGGCTTTGTCGCGGGTTGCCCAGTCTTTCTTCAACTGTCTGAAACCTTTTGCGATGCTCATGCCGAAGTCGCCGTCGCCGCAGCTGTCCATATCGCAGAAGTGAACTTCGTTTTCGATGATGACGTCAGCCATTTTGTCAACGAGTGCAACGAACGCAGCCGTATTCATTTTGGGTGCGAACACGGGTTTTTCGGTGAGTTCGTAAACCGCTTTCTTTTCAGCCTTCGCGGCTTTTTTCGCGGTTTCCGCTTTTTCCGCACATTCTTCTTTTGCAGCGGGAACGACGTTCATCGCTTTTGCAAGAGCGCGAACCGCAACGAGCGCGGCTTCCGCTTCTTCGCTTGCCGTCGCGCCCCAGGTAAGAGCGGGGGTGTTTACGGGAGCGTCAAGCAGTGCTTTGAGTTCGTCATCGAGTTTTAAGAAAGTAATCGATGCGCCTTCCATATCAAGAGAAGTCATGTAGTTGCCGACAAGTGCGCGGTGCACTTTGAAGCCTTCTTTTGCGATGACTTTGTTGACGGAGTTGTTGAGTACGTAAAGTTCCGACAAAGGAGTGCCGCCGAAGCCGTTTACGATAACCGCGATTTCGTCGCCTTTTTTGAGTTGGATGACGGAGTTGTCTTTAACGCGCGCGACCATCTTTTCGGCAAGTTCGTCAGAGGTGACGAATTTTTCGGTTGCAACGCCGGGTTCGCCGTGGATACCTACGCCGAATTCCATGTTTTCGTCCGCAAGTTCGAAAATAGGCGTGCCTTTTGCGGGGGGCGTGCAGGAAGAAATCGCAAAGCCGATACTTGCGACGTTATCAATGACTTTCTGAGCGATCCTTTTGACTTCGGGAAGGTCTTTGCCTTGTTCCGCCGCCGCGCCTGCGATTTTGTGTACGAACATCGTGCCGGCAACGCCGCGACGACCGACGGTGTACAAAGAGTCGGTGACGGCAACGTCGTCGTTTACGAATACGGCGTCAACGTTAATGTCGTCGTCTTCTTTGGCGCGTGCGCCTGCGTTGTTGAAGTTCATGCAGTCGCCCGAGTAGTTTTTGATGATAAGCAGCGTGCCTTTGTCGCTTGCGGTCGCCTTAATCGCTTCGTAAACCTGAATTTGCGAAGGGGACGCGAATACGTCGCCGCATACCGCCGCGTCGAGCATGCCTTTTCCTACGAAACCTGCGTGTGCGGGTTCGTGTCCGCTGCCGCCGCCCGAAATAAGGGTGACTTTGTTGCGGTTGATTTCCTTTTTCTTGACAACCTTAAACTTTTCAACGAATTCGAGCTCGGGATGCGCTGCCGCAAGACCGTGGCACATATCGTATACGAAAGTTTCGGGAGTGTTCATTATTTTTTTCATATCGCTAAGCCCTCGATTCGTCAGAGATTAGTGGCAGCAACCGCATTCTTCGTCTTCGCAGCCGTATTTGTATGCGTGGCCGATTGCGTCCGCCGTCTTGATTGCCGCAGCGACCATGTCGGGCGTAACGGGGAACGGCATGTTGTGGACGGATTCGTCGGGAATGCAGGTCTTTTCCGCAACCGCTTTAAGAAGGTCGTCGTCGATGCTGTCGGTGCCGAGGTCTTTAAGGCAGACGGGAAGTCCGACGGACAGGCAGAAGTCAAGAACTTCGTAAAGTTCGTCTTCGGGGCTGTTTTCAAGGACAAGCTGGCAAATTGTGCCGAACGCTACCATTTCGCCGTGGAAGAATTTCGTGTGAGCGGGAAGGAGGGTAAGACCGTCGTGGATTGCGTGCGCCGCTGCAAGGCCGCCCGATTCGAAGCCGAGACCGGAAAGCAGAATGTTGGTTTCGATAATTCTTTCAAGAGCGGGGGTTACGACGTGCTGTTCGCATGCGGCAAGAGCCTTCGTGCCGTCGGAAAGAAGGGTTTTATAGCAAAGTTCCGCAAGGGACGCCGCAGCCATCGTGCCGTAGCCGAGCATTTCGCCGGTTGCACGGTTTGCGCCGCAGGGAAGTCCTGCGTTGACGTTCGAGAACGATCTCACGTTTGCGCGTGCTTCGAAGTAGGTCGAAAGAGCGTCGCCCATGCCCGATACGAGGAAACGTGCGGGAGCGTTTGCGACAACCGTGGTGTCGATAAGTACTACGCTGGGATTCTGTTTGAAGTATGCGTAATCGTCAAAGTGATGATCGTCGGTGTAAAGAACTGCCGAGTGCGAAGTGGGAGCGTCGGTTGCGGCGATCGTCGGGCAGATAATCAGGTTGTTGCCCATAGCGACGCATTTTGCGGTGTCGATTGCTTTGCCGCCGCCAAGACCGATTGTGCAGGCGCAGTTGTTTTTCTTTGCGAATTCTTGCATTTTCTTGACTTCGTTTCTGGAACATTCGCCGCCGAAATCGCAGGAATACAACTTGATGCCGAATTTCTTTTCGGTTGCCGCAAGCTTGTCTTTGACAAGATTCTTTGCGAACGGGTCGGCAATAAGCAACGCGCTGTCGCCGAATGTTTTAACGAAATAACCGAGGTTAAGAAGTTCGTCTTCGCCCTGGACGTATTTGCTGGGGCAGATAAATGCTTTTCTCATAATAAGTCTCCTTTATATAAATTATATTGATTTTTATTCTTGGAAAACCAAGTAACAAATATATTATAAAACAACATAGCATAAATTACAATAAAAAAATCGGTCGAAAAATAAAAAAATTTTGAACAATAATAAGATTATTTTGCACTGTATTGACAATTATAAACAAAAACTGTCAAAATGACATATAAATTGACACAAAAGTAAATTGATTTTTCGCGATTATGCGAGTAAATATACAAGACAATCCGCAAAAATAATAGGAAAATTCCGACAATTCGTAGGAAATTTTTTCAGCATTATCGAATATTTTTGAACAAATTTTTGAAAAAGCGTTGAAATTGCCGCGTCGATGTTGTATAATCGCGTTGAGGGAAAACATGATTAATTACGAAAGCGAACTTGCTGCAACCATAAGAAATTGCGATTTCCAGAAATTACAGGACGAAATGGCAAAAGCCACAAAACTTGCGTGCATTACGGTGGACTATACGGGCGCGCCCGTTACCGCTCACAGTTGCTGCACGGATTTTTGCGCGCTCGTAAGAAATCATCCGGAATATAAACACCTTTGCGAAAAGTGCGACAGTCGCGGCGGGCTTGAAGCGGCAAGGAATAAAAAACCGTACACTTACGTTTGTCATATGGGCGTCGTCGACGTTGCGATTCCCATTATTTACCAGAATCTTTACGTCGGCGCGGTTATGTGCGGTCAGATTTTACTGCCTGAGGCGGACAAAGCGCATATCGAGAAAATCTTTTCCGAAAAAAGCGCGGTCGACTTCGCCGAAAACGCAAAAGCTTATTACGATAAACTCACCCTTATGTCGAAAGCCGACCTCGACGCAAACATCAGCCTTATAAATTACCTTTGCAATTACCGCTTGTCCAACGTTTTGTCGCAGTCCGGGAACGGCGCGCTGCCGGAAAATCAGACGTTCAGACGCATCAATAAAAACGCGTCGATTATTCAGCCCGCGATAAACTACATAAACGACAACTATACTTCGCCCGTGAAACTTCAAACTCTTGCGTCGATGTGCGACGTCAGCGCAAGTTATTTCAGCAAACTTTTCAAAAAAGTCACCGGCGAAAACCTTATCGAACATCTCAACCGCCTGCGTATCGAGCGCGGGAAGAACGAACTTCTTACGACAAATAAATCCGTGCAGACCATTGCAAAAGAAATCGGTTTCGACGACAGCGGATATTTCATCAAAGTTTTCAAGGGGGAGGTGGGGTGTACGCCTAGTGCGTTCCGCGACCTCAACTCTTTCTAAAAGTCATAATTTTGCGTCTTTTCGGCGTTTTGACGGAACCCTGCTCAGTTACGTACGCCCAAGTACGCGCCTTCGCACGAACCCGTCAAGAACCCCGAAAATCCATCAAAATTCTGACTTTTTACGATTTATATTTATTAT
>ERZ780149.2281-NODE-2281-length-18206-cov-3.027767_pt1 | contig 18206 bp, 18 predicted proteins | sample MGYA00511367_ERZ780149 | MGnify/ENA primary metagenome ERZ780149 (study PRJEB29588, sample SAMEA2153852) | human gut metagenome | biome: human gut; feature: human-associated habitat; material: faeces | place: Denmark | collected 2008/2010 ... | reverse complement strand
TTTTACGGTAGCGGTATTTTGAAATACCCGACGCTTCTTCAAAAATATCGCGTCTTTCATCTGATTTTGAGCTGATAATGTTATCGATTTTGCCTTGCCCTATCATTGAATAGCCGTCACGGCCAAGACCGGTATCCATAAAAAGCTCATGCACATCTTTAAGACGAACCGAAACATTGTTTATAAGATACTCGCTTTCATGTGAACGGTAAAAGCGGCGGGTTATCGAAACAAAATCGTTGTCAAAATTCAGGGTTCTGTCGGCATTATCTATATTAAGTGTAACCTCGCAAAAGCCGTGTGGTCGGCGCGTATCAGTACCGCCGAAAATAACATCCTCCATCGACTGTCCGCGCAGACTTTTTGTTGACTGCTCACCAAGCACCCAACGCACAGCGTCAGAAATATTACTTTTGCCGCTGCCGTTAGGTCCTACTACCGCAGTAATGCCTCTACCGAATTTTAAAATTGTTTTATCGGCAAAGGATTTAAAGCCCTGAATTTGTATTGAACTTAAAAGCATTATTATCTCCTTTCGGCTCTTATTTGAAATTCATCTAATGAATCGTCGATTTTAACCGTGCATTCAAAGCCGAGATTTTTTAAAAAAATTATATTTTGTTTGTGCTGTCCTATCATTTTTGAAACTGAACTTTTGTTTACAAACAGCGCATATTCCCCCGCTGCTTTAAGTAATTTTAATGCATTTTCAAGCATCAGTTTTGAATAACACAATTCACTGAACGCAGGGTGCCAAGGACCCGCAACATAGCTTTGCTCCTCTATTGTATGAAGACCGAGCCGTATAACGTTTATTTTTGAATCGTAAAACATTTTAAGAATTTTCGCACATAAATTTACGGCTTCATCAAGGGTTTGCGGCTTATATTTATTCTTATAATATAAATTTGCCAAATCGGTATTTTTAAGAACAATTGTCGGATAAATTCGCACATTATCGGGGTGCAAACCTATAATTCTCTGTGCCGTGTAAACATCAAATTCGTCGCAGTCTTTATAAAGACCGGTCATCATTTGCAAGCCTAATTTAAAACCGTTATCTTTTATAAGGCGTGACGCCGATTCAACATCTTTTGCCGTATGACCTCGGTTATTACTTTTAAGCACATCGTCATTTAAGCTTTGCGCACCGAGTTCAATGGTGGTAACACCGTATTTTTTAAGTGTATTTAAAACATCAACATCAACAGCATCGGGACGAGTGGAAATTCTTATTCCTGAAACCGTGCCTTTTTCAACAAATTTATGAGCGGCTTCAAGTAATTCAAGCATATAATCACGATTTATTGCCGTAAAACTGCCGCCGAAAAAGGCTATTTCAGTATTTTGGGGGTTGAATTTCGGTGAATTTACAGCAACATTTACCGAATCGATAACATCATTTGAGTGGGGTATTTTCGAGGTTCCCGTAATATAGCGCTGATTGCAGAAACTGCACATATTCGGACAACCGATATGAGGAACAAATATCGAGATATTTGCATGAGCGGAAGTCATAAAATTTCACCCATAAGCTCTAATGCCTGTTTTGCCGCCATTTGTTCGGCCTGCTTTTTGCTCTTGCCCGTTCCTTTTCCTATTACATTTGAATTAAGATGAACCTCTACGGTAAAGGATTTATTGTGGTCGGGACCCGATTCGTTAACAAGAATATAACTGACGCTTTCTTCGGGGTTTCGCTGAATAACCTCTTGCAAAGTAGTTTTATAATCTTTAAAAGTATCGTCTTCACAATGTTTAATATCACGCAAAACGGTGTTCATAATATGCGCTTTAGCGGCGTCCATTCCGCCGTCAAGATAAACCGCCGCAAGCACTGCTTCAAAAGCGTCGGCCAAAATCGAATCGCGTTCTCTGCCGCCGTTTTTATCCTCGCCCTTACCTAACTTTAAGTAATTACCAATACCGAGTTCTCTTGAAAATTCGCATAAAGATTTTTCACAGACAAGTGATGCTCTCATGCGCGTAAGCTCACCCTCAGGCATATTTGGAAATTTATTGTAAAGATGTTCGGAAACAATAACAGACAGTACCGAATCGCCCAAAAATTCAAGTCGCTCATTGGAATGTACGCTTCCCCTAACCTCATTGGCGTAGGAAGAATGAACAAGCGCATTTTTCAACAAATCAATGTTTTTAAATTTATAATTTAACCTTTTTTCAAGTGAATTCATTTTGAATCACTCCGCTTTTATAATATTTTCACTTATAGTTTCAATAACATTCTTTTCGGTAAATATGATTGCTTGACGAATGGCGTTTTTGATTGCCTTTGCATCCGAACTTCCGTGTGCCTTAATAACAGGTTTAAGCACGCCGAGCAGGGGTGCTCCGCCGATTTCTGAACTGTCCATCATAGATTTTAGAGAATATAAATCTTTTTTCAGCACAAGAGCCGCCAGCTTATTGAAAACGCTTTTATAAAGCATGGTTTTAATCATTTTAAACAGCGTTATTGAGGTTCCTTCAATAAGCTTAAGTGCAATATTGCCCGTATATCCGTCGGTTATAACTGCATCACAAATACCTTTGGGCATTTCACGCGATTCAATGTTGCCCACAAAATTTATAGGTGCTTGCTTTAAAAGCTTGTATGCTTCAACACGGAGCTCATCACCCTTGGTGTCTTCGGAGCCTATATTAAGCAAACCGATTTTAGGATTACTTATACCCTCAACCTTTTCAAGATATACACTTGCCATAACACCGAATTGAGCAAGCATTTCGGGACGGCACTCTGAATTAGCGCCCATATCCATAAGCATATAATGACCGTCAGGTGACGGTATAAGACCGCCGAGTGCAGGACGCTTTATGCCCTTTATTCTTTTAACCATAAGAGTTCCGCCAACAACAATAGCGCCTGTAGAGCCTGCCGATACAAAGGCATCGGCTCGGGATTCGCACAGTTCTTTAAAAGCCAGCGCCATTGAAGAATCGGAATGGGCTTTTAAAATTGTTGTAGGGTCATCATGCATGGAAATTACATCATCGGTATCGACAATAATCAAATTACCATTAAAGCTTAAAGCGTTATCGTCGATAATTTGTTCTATTTCGGATTTTTTTCCGGTCAATGTAATTTCACAGTTAAACTGATTTGAGGCATCAGATGCACCTTTTATAATCTCAACAGGCGCATTATCGCCGCCGTAAGCATCAACAACAATTCTCATAAAAACTCATCCTCCAAAAAATCTAAAGATCTTTTTGACAGTGCCGCATACCGCTCACGCTTGTCACGAATGTGAATTTCAAGCGGAGGTAATATTCCGAAATTTGCCCCCATGGGCTGAAAATTTGTAACCGAAGAGTCGGTTATATAGCCTAATAATGCGCCTATCATTGATATTTTCGGTAAAATTACGGGCGGTAATTCCTTCAATTTATTGACGGCGTTTATTCCTGCAATAATTCCCGAAGCTGCCGATTCCATATAGCCCTCAACACCCGAAAGCTGACCTGCAAAAAATATATTTTCGGCTTTTTTCAACGATAAATCGGCGTTTAATAATTTTGGTGAATTTATAAATGAATTACGGTGCATAACGCCGTAACGAACAAAATCGGCATTTTTTAGTGCGGGTATCATTGAAAAAACACGCTTTTGTTCACCAAATTTTAAATTTGTCTGAAAGCCTACAATGTTATAGAGTGTCCCTTTGCTGTTTTCTTTTCGAAGTTGAACCACAGCCCACGGGCGATGCCCCGTTTTCGGGTCTTTTAAACCCACGGGCTTTAACGGTCCGAAACGGATAGAATCTATACCGCGCCGAGCTAAAACTTCAATCGGCATACACCCTTCATAAACGTTCGGTTGTTTGTCGAATTCATGAATGGGAGCCCCCTGCGCCGAAACAAGAGCCGCATGAAAATGTTCGTACTCTTGTTTATTCATAGGACAATTTATATAATCACCGTCACCCGATTCCTCTCGGTCGTAACGCGACGCCGTAAAGGCATTGTCAAAATCAATGCTATCCGCCGTAACAATAGGTGCCGCGGCATCATAAAAGCTTAAATTTTCGGCATTGCAAAAACATTCGATGCTTTTTGAAAGCATACCGTCAGTTAAGGGACCCGTAGCAACAACGGTTAATTCATCTGGGTTAATAACTTCGGCAACTTGGTTTATAACGGTTATATTGGCGTTGTTTTTAATTTTTTCGGTTATGTATGCGGAAAATGCATCACGGTCAACCGCTAAAGCGCCGCCCGCAGCAACCTGTGAAGCGTCTGCCGCCTCAAGACAGAGCGAGCCCAAAAGACGCATTTCCTGTTTTAACAGACCTGCGGCAGAATCAATGCATTTGGCTTTCAATGAATTTGAGCATACGAGTTCTGCAAAATTATCGGATTTATGTGCCGGAGATTTTTTTAAAGGCTTCATCTCAACAAGATTAACCTTTATACCCGCATTTGCAATGGCGTATGCCGCCTCGCAGCCTGCAAGCCCCGCACCTATTACGGTAATCTTATCCATTATTTTTCCTCTTTTACGGCTTTCTTACGGGTAGGACATTCTGCATTTATGCAATACTTGCGGCCCCTGATTCCGCTTATTATATAGCCGCCGCACTGCGAACATTTTTCGCCTGTGGGTAAACCCGGCGCCGCAAAATCACATTGAGGATAATTAGAGCAGCCGTAGAACTTTTTACCCTTTTTAGAAATCTTTTTAAGCAGCTTGCCGCCGCATTTTGGGCAGGGCTGTTTAACTTCATCCTCAGGCATGGGTTTTGTATTTTTGCATTCGGGGTAACCGGGGCAGGCCAAAAACTTACCGAAGCGTCCGCTTTTTTCTATCATCTTACGGCCGCACTTTTCGCATATAACATCGGTTTCAACGGCAGGTACCTTAACGCGTTTACCGCTTAAAGACTCTTCTGCCTTTGAATAAAGGTTGTCAAAATTATCATAAAAATCGGAAACGGTTTTAATCCAATCAAGTTCTCCGCTGCCTATTTTGTCGAGCTTAGTTTCAAGGCCTGCCGTAAATTTAACCTCAAAAATCTGTTTAAAATATTCGACCATAAGGTCCGATACAACCATACCGAGCTGGGTGGGCTTAAGCGATTTCTTTTCGCGCTCTATATAGTTTCTTTGAAGTATATTTGTAATTATAGGAGCATAGGTAGAAGGTCTGCCTATGCCGTTTTCGTCAAGTGCCTTTATAAGCGTAGGCTCGGTATAACGCGCAGGCGGTTGCGTGAAATGCTGATTTGAATCAAGCGACTTTAATTTTAGTATGTCATTTTCCTTTATATCATTGGGAATAGAAGCACCGTCTGATGTATCCTCGTCCTTACCTTCTTCATAAAGAACCGTAAAACCGTCAAATTTTACGGAATAACCGTTAGATTTGAATAGGTAATCGCCTGCGGTTATATCAACGGTAACGGTATTTTGAACGCACACCGACATAAGTGATGCCAAAAATCTTTCCCAGATAAGCTTATAAAGCTTATACTGCTCGGGTGTAAGACTGCCCTTAATTTGTTCGGGATCGAAATTTACATTTGTAGGTCTTATTGCCTCGTGAGCGTCCTGTGCCGAGCTTTTGCTTTTAAAATAGCGCGGTTTTGAGGGCAGATATTTATTACCGTATTTTGAAACGATAAACTGATTTGCGGCGGCCCTCGCCTCTTCGGAAATTCGCAGCGAATCAGTACGCATATAGGTAATAAGACCGGTGCTTCCGTAACCGGCAATATCCAAGCCTTCATAAAGCTGCTGTGCTACACGCATGGTTCTTTGACCTGTAAAGCCTAATTTTCGCGACGCTTCCTGTTGAAGTGTCGAAGTGGTAAACGGAGGAGCAGGCTGTTTATTGCGTGTTCCTTTTTTTACATCAGCCACTTTATACTCGGCATTTTCAAGACTTTTAACTATTTTTTGGGCAGCTGTTTCATCACGGATATCGGAAATTTTTTCTCCGTCGGCAGTTCCGTAAAGCTTGGCAGTAAAAGTTTTTTTGGAAAGTGCCAATTTTGCCTCAACAGTCCAATATTCTTCACTGTTAAAGGCAAGAATTTCTCTTTCTTTATCGACAACAAGCCGCAAGGCAACCGTTTGCACTCTGCCTGCCGAAAGTCCGCTTTTTACCTTTCGCCATAAAAACGGACTTAATTTATATCCGACTATTCGGTCAATTACGCGTCTTGCCTGTTGTGCATTCACAAGGTCTGTATCAATTTTATGAGGATTTTTTATACCCGCTTTAACACCGGTTTCTGTTATTTCGTTAAAGCAAATACGGTTTTTTTCATTCAAATCAAGACCTAAAATATGAGCCAGATGCCAAGAGATGGCCTCTCCTTCACGGTCAGGGTCGGTAGCAAGCAAAACCTGCTCGCTGTCGGCGGCAGCTTCTTTTAAAGATTTGATAACATCTTTTTTATCTGCCATATTTATATACTGAAGCTTAAAATTATTCTCAACATCCACTCCGAGTTTAGATTTGGGCAAATCGCGGACATGACCCTTTGATGCCATAACATTATAACCCGCGCCCAAATATTTTTTAACGCTTTTAATTTTTGAAGGTGACTCAACAATAACAAGCTTTGCCATCATTTTACTCCTTTAAATAACTATACTGTAAGTTCATAAATGCCGCCCGGTTTTGCTTTTATCAGGTTCTCGATTTCAAGTTCGGTCAAGGCCGAAATCAGTTCATCGTCCGATAAACCGAGTGTTAACAAATCGTCGGCGGTAAATTTTGAATTAACTAAATTATTATACACTATTTCTGCTTCTTTTGAAAGACCTAACTGTGATTTCTTTAAAATTTTTTGATTGTCTTTTTCAGAATTATCTTTGCAAAAAGCCTTTTCAATGTCAATCTTTTCATGAAATGCAGGAATATACTGATTAAAAATATCACTTGCGTCAAGCAACACATAAGCGCCGTCACGCAAAAGCGCATTTGAACCCTTGTATTCGGGCAGCGTGGGATTTCCGGGGATAACAAAAACATCTCTGCCCTGCTCATTTGCAAGCCGTGCGGTTATCAGTGCCCCGCTTTTTATTCCGGCTTCTATAACCACGGTGCCCAACGAAATTGCCGACACTATTCTGTTGCGAATGGGAAAAGCATATTTTGTTGCCGACGCATACGGCGGATATTCACTGATCAAACAGCCGTTTTTGGTTATTTCCTGCCTCATTTGACGGTTTTCGGGCAAATAATCACTGCAAATTCCGCATCCCAATACAGCAATGGTTTTACCCTTTGCCGCAAGGGCGCCTTTGTGCGCACAGGTATCTGCGCCCAAAGCGCCTCCGCTTGCAATAATCATTCCTGCCGCACACAACCGTTTTGCCAAAGAAAATGATGCTTTTTTACCGAATTGTGAAATTTTACGCGGACCCACTATCGAAATAACAGGCTCTCTGTCAATTTCGGGGAGCTTTCCTTTTATGTATAACACAATCGGAAAATCCGCAATACTGCGCAATCTTTCGGGGTATTGTGTATCAAGCGGAGTTATTATAAAAATATTATTTTTTACGCAGTCATCGATTATTTTGTAAATGCTTTCGACATCTATACTTAATATTTTATCAGCCGCTTTGCTTTCAACAGCACCGTATAGGGTAACTTTTTCAAACGGTTGCGTAAGTAAATTTTTTTGGTTTAAAATATTATAAGTTTTGACTGCTTTCATACTGCCTGCGCCGAAAGCCTGTTGCAATCTTATTAAATTTACAAGTGTCACATTATCGTTTTTCAGTTCCATTTTTATTTCATCATTTCCCACATAGCGATTGATGCCGCCGCGGCCGCGTTAAGCGATTCCGCTTTTCCTACCATAGGAATTGTAATATGCAGGTCGGCACATTCGATTGTTTTTTCGGTAAGCCCGTTTGCCTCGTTACCTATAAGCAGCACATCGCCGTTTTTGAAACCTGCTTTTGTAATACTTTGAGCAGTACTGTCAACAACACATGCAAATGAGCGTAAACCGTTTTCTTTAATAAATTCGGTAATATTGTCGGTAATATAAATCGGCACACGAAGCAGAGTACCCATTGACGCTCGCATTGATTTAGGCGAGTATGGGTCGCAACCGTTTGTTGAAACTATTATTCCGCTTACACCTAAAGCCTCTGCCGTGCGCGCAACCGCACCCAGATTTGAAGGGTCGGAAATGTTTTCAAGTGCAATGTATCTGCCTTGATGTGATATTTCTATCTTTGTTTCGGGCATATTTGCAACTGCCATTATTCCTTGAGGAGTATTTGTATCACAAATTTTTTTAAATAAATCCTCACGCAATATATAGCAGTTTTCGCTGACAGACTTTAAATTTTTAACGGCAGCTGCATTTTTATTTATTGCATTTTCTGTTACAATCAGTTTATTAAATTTAATACCGTTATCGTAAGCGTCTAAACATATTCTGAGTCCTTCAAGAACGAAAAGCCCGCTGTCACGCCTCTCCTTTGCGGAATTTTGCAAGCCGATAACAAACTTAATAAGCGGATTGTCTTTTGATGTAATTTGTCTGAATTCCTGCATATATTTCTCCTAAAATAAAAGCAAAATTCGCCCGAGATATTGTTCTCGGGCGATATAAAATTACTTTTCCAATGCCTTTTGAGCGGTTTTTACAAGATTTGCAAAACCTGCCTCATCATTGACTGCAATGTCAGCAAGCATTTTACGGTTAATCTGAACTCCGGCTTTATTAAGACCGTTCATAAATGTTGAATAATTCATACCGTTCATTTTTGCAGCCGCAGAAATGCGGGTAATCCAAAGACGGCGAAAATCACGCTTTTTAAGGCGGCGACCGATATAAGCATAATTGCCTGATTTCATTACCGCCTCTTTAGCGGTTTTAAAAAGTTTTGATTTAGCGCCAAAATAACCCTTGGCAAGTTTTAAAGTCTTTTTTCTTCTTTTGCGTGTTGCTAACGCACCTTTTACACGAGCCATTTCAAGTTTCCTCCCATTTCTGTTTTCCGATTATTTATACGGAATAAGTTTCTTTACGGTTGCAACGTTTGTTGTGTCAGCGCATACAACCTTACGCAAATTTCTCTTACGCTTTGTAGTCTTTTTGTTAAGAATATGAGACTTGAAAGCATGAGCGCGTTTTACCTTGCCGTTTTTTGTGAGTTTGAAGCGCTTTTTAGCGCCGCTGTGTGTTTTAATTTTAGGCATTTTTATATCCTCCTATAAATTTTATTTACCAGATTTAGGTGCCAAAAACATAAGCATGTTTCTGCCTTCCATTTTAGCGGCCTTTTCAACAGTGCAATAATCGGCACAATAATCAGCAAATTTGGCCATAAGTTCAAGCCCGATTTCGGTGTGTCCTAACTCGCGGCCTCTGAATCTTATTGCAACCTTAACCTTATTACCCTCTTTTAAAAAGCGGATAGCATGATTGCCTTTGGTTTCAAAGTCGTGAGTGTCGATACCGAGACCGATAATACGAATTTCTTTTATCTCGATTGTTTTTTGGTTTTTCTTGGCCTCTTTTTCACGCTTCATCTGTTCAAAGCGATATTTGCCGTAATCGATAATTTTACAAACCGGCGGGTCGGCGTTTGGCGACATACACACAAGATCCAAATCTTTTGAATAGGCTGTCTCAAGCGCTTTTGCGATTGGTAAAATACCAAGCTGAGAACCATCGGAATCAATAACCCGAACCTCTTTAAACTTTATTGCCTCATTAATCGTTAATTCTTTAATGCCGATTTTAAAGCACCTCCGTAAATGGTAATATAATAACAAAGACGTGAACACAATATGCCCACGTCTAATAAAACAAAAAATTGAATTATTAACCTTTCGATAACACACGATAAGGTGAGGACACAAATATGTTCTGCTTCATTGTCAACAATTATTATAACACCGTTTTATTATTTGTCAAGAGTTTTTTATTCGTTTAACGCAAGTTCCTTGATTGACCGCAGTTGATAGTTAACATGCTTTAACAATTCGGGATTACGCAATGCCGTTGCGGCTCCCCTAACAACACTGTGCGTAGGGTCTTCAAGTGTGTGCACCGGCGTTCCGGTGTACTCTGAAATAAGCTTATCCATACCGTTAATAAGCGAGCCGCCGCCTGTTAGATACAATCCGTCGGCGTTTATGTCGGCAACTAAATCGGGGTCGGTTTTAGAAAGCACAGAGCGTATTGCATTACAAATTGAGTCGGCGGTTTCTTTTACCGCATCATACACCTCGGACGAGGTAATTTCAAAGCTTTCGGGCAATCCCGTAAAAACATTTCTGCCTTTTGCAACAATGGCTATTTCGACAGGTCGCTCAATTACGGTGCCTATTTGCTTTTTTATTGATTCGGCCATAAGATTGCCTATTTCGATATTATACTCTTTTCTGATGTACTTAACTATCTGTGCATCAAAATCAAACGATGCGATTTTAAATGATTCGCAAACCGAAATTCCGCCCATAGATACAACTGCTATATCGGTTGTTCCCGCTCCGATATCGACAATTAAATAGCCGTGCGGTTTTGAAAAATCCAAGCCCAGCCCGAACGCCACAGCCAACGGACTTTCGATTACCGAGATACTTCTTCCACCTGCCGACTCAACAACATTTGACATGGAATGATGTTGCAGTTCGGTAAGTCCAACAGGCAAGGTTGCCATAATTTTAGGTCTTAATATTCTGTTGCCGAAAGCCGCTGTCATATATTCTTTAAGCATAGCCTCAGCAATATCGTAATCGGCAATGATACCGTGCTCAATCGGCATTACACATTCCAACGATTCGGGGGTTCTGCCCATGGTTTGCTTTGCTGTTTCCCCAAAATACACAGGTTCCCAGCTTTCGCTGTCAACCGTAACAACACTCGGCAGTTCAAGAACTACTTTAGAACCCGAAAAAATCACAGTTTTTGAAGAGCCTATATCTATACCAATTTCAGTAGCCATAATTTAATCACCGCCTATATTATACAACATTACATAACATATTTCAATTTTCTTTTTCCGATTTTATTTTTGTGCAAAGCGCCGTTACACAATAAACTGCGTCTGCTCCGGCATATAAAAGCATTTTAGAGCATTCGTCAAGCGTTGCGCCGGTTGTTCTTATGTCATCAACCAACAAAACCGTTTTTCCGTCAATTCTGAAATTGTAATCGTATTTTCCTTCAACATTAACCAAGCGCTCTTTTATAGTAGATTTATGCTGTAATTTACTGCTCTTACGGCAATACAAAACATCTTTAAAATACGGAATGACCAATTCATTTGACATTGCACTTGCAATGTATTCGCAATGATTGTAATGAGTATTGTTAAAAAATCCTCTGTTTGAAGGCACACTGCATATAAGGTCAAAAGAAACATCACCGTATAAAATTTTAACCGCTTCAGACATTTCTTTCGCAAAAAAGTTTACATAATGCCGAAGTCTGTTAAACTTATAACGGTAATACGCTCTTTGTGCTATACCGTCGTTTTTAAAAACCGAAATCAGTTTATCAAAACGGTATATGTTGAAATTACAAACACATTCGTCTTTTTCGAATCCGCAGTTTAAACACAGATTTTCAAGGCAGTTCCGTTCGATTTTTGCCTCACAAATGTTACAGAGCGTTTTCTCTTCATCAATAATATCGCCGCAACCCATACACTTATTAGGATAAACAGCACTGATTAAATATTTAAAAATCTTCATCCTCTGTCAAAAACTCTTTAAGCATTGTATATCTTAAAGTTTTACGGTCATTTTCAGCCATTTTATTGAAAACTCCCTCACTTCCTACCGCGATAAGCAATTTTTTTGCCCGCGTAACCGCTGTATAAAGCAGGTTTCGGTAAAGCAGCTGTTGCGGCACATCAAACAGGGGTAAAATCACACATTCAAATTCGCTTCCCTGACTTTTATGAACCGTTACAGCATACGCAAGCTCTAACTCACCGATATTCTCGGCAAAATATGTAGCCGTTCTGTCTTCAAATTTTACCTTTATTATGCCGCCTTTAATATCAATCAATGTTATATAACCGACATCTCCGTTGAACACTCCGTAACCGATATCACCGCTGTCGCGTTCCCACTGTAAATCATAGTTATTTTTTATTTGCATAACTTTATCGCCCGTTCGGTAATAAACGCCTTTATAACTCAACTGCGGCTGATTCTCATTGCGCGGATTGAGTGTTGCCTGCAACAAATTGTTAAGATTTACAGTGCCCGATTCACCCTTTCTCGACGGGCAAAGAACCTGAATATCTGTCAGTCGGTCCAAACCGTATGCATTTGACAAACGGCTTTCACACAGTTCTAAAACCGTACTGCACACATCGGCAGATGTGTTTTTATGCAGAAAGAAGAAATCACTGCTTTTATTGCTCAAATCGCACGCCGTACCGTTGATAATAGCATGTGCATTTGTTATGATCGTGCTGTTCATAGCTTGTCTGAACACTTTTTTTAAGCACACGGCGGAGTACTTTTCAGACGCCAATATATCGTTTAAAACATTACCTGCCGCGATGCTGGGCAGCTGGTCTGTATCGCCCACCAAAATTATACGGCACGAAATTTTTAAAGCCCTCAGCAGACTTTCAAACAAAAGCGAATCTATCATAGACGCCTCGTCAACAATTAACACCTCACATTCAAGCGGATTGCGCTCATTGCGTGAAAACTTTTTATTTTGTTCGTCTGCCCACTCAACCTCGAGCAAGCGGTGAATTGTTTTAGCCTCTCTGCCTGTAAGTTCTGTCATACGCTTTGCCGCCCGCCCCGTAGGCGCAGCCAACTGAATTTCGGCTTTTCTTTGCTCAAAAAGCTCTATAATTGCATTTAGTGTTGTTGTTTTTCCCGTGCCGGGACCGCCGGTAAGCACAAAAACAGAGTTGCCGAACGCATTTTTGATAGCCGTTCGCTGCAAGTGCTCAAATTTTATTCCGAGCTTATTTTCAACATAATCAATCTCAAGCTCATCGATAGAAGCGAGCGAATTATTAAAACTTTTTGCCGCCTTCAGGCGTGCTGAAATATATTCTTCGGCGTTATAATAGTTAGGCAGCATTAAAAAGTCATTATCGCAGACCGTTTTTGTTCGAATTATGAGTTTTTCTATCATTTTATCGCATATACGGTCAATTCTCAGATTATCGCTTTCAAGCAAAGAAGCCGCCACATCAATAAGCTTATTCCGCGGCAGACAGGTATGTCCGTTAAGAAGATTTTTACGCAAAACATACTCTATTCCGGATATAAGTCTGAGCTCATTGTCGGGTGAAATTCCGAAATCAAATGCTATTCTTTCAACCGTTTCAAACGGAAGGTCGATATCTTCACGGCACAAAATATAAGGATTTTCCTTAATCGTTTGACTTGATTTTGTACCTAACGCCTGAAAAACCGCAATACATTTTTCAAAAGAAATCTTATACGGAGCAAGCAACAGCATAAGCTCGCGAATGCCAAACTGTTTTTTGTATTCTTCTGAAATATTATAGGCTTTGTCAACAGATATGCCTTTTATAAGCGACAGCTCTTCAGGATGATTTTCTATAATTTCGAGCGAATCAGCTCCGAATTTTTCGACAATATGCTCCGCTGTTGCAGGGCCCACGCCCCTTATAATTCCGGATGACAAATAACGCAATATGGCCGCCACGGTTTTGGGCGCCACCGTCTCGTACATTTCAGCAGAAAACTGTTTACCGTAGGTTTGATGAACGGTGTATGTACCTGTAAATTTAACATTGTCGCCTACCGAAATAAACGGAAAAATGCCGACAACGGTTAAATGTTCACGACCCGCCTTTACGGTGCAAACAGTATAACCGTTTTGTTTGTTACTGTATGTTATTTTTTCAACCAAACCGCTTATTTGTGTTTTTTCACCAAAATCAGTATCAGTCATTTAACCTTCTCCCGCAAAATCTATATATTCCGTAATTTGCTTTTTTGAACAAAGTATAATATTTTTACCCTTAATATACTCTGCACAGCTAATAATTTCTTTTGTTTCAAGATTTTCATTGATTGCTATTATTCCGTTTGAATAACTGTCGCCGTTCCAGCGGATTTTTTGCCATAAATATTCAAGTTGACGCAAGGCATATCCGGATTCAAGCTGTACAAACGTATAGGTTTTAACCCTTTTCCCGGGAAAATAAAACATCATTTTTACAATATAAATGAACTCACAAAGCCCGGAAACGGCAAAAATAAGTAATAAAATCAATAAAACCGTTTTAACCACAAATACCACCTCATCACATATTATGCAATTAAGGCGGTATTTGATATTTTGGTATTAGCTTAATGTTATCGAAATGCTGTAGGTTCCTACCTGCCAAACATTTTTGTATTTATCTGATTTGATTACGGCTTCAACCGTATGGTCACCTGCAGATTTATCGGTTAAATCAACAACCGCATAAAAATCAGTCGCCTTGAGCCCGCTTACAACATCTTTAGGTCCGCACACCTTAACATTTCGAATTCGTGTGTCGGTTTTAGCCTTCAGATTGTTACCGACACCCGTGCAACGAATATCCTTAATATCAAAAACGGTATCGGCATAACCCGAAGTATCAATGCTTACCGTAAAATAGTCGATACTGTCAAGCAATTTAACACCGTCAGGCAAAGCGGGAGACACTTCGAAAATATTTGTTGATGTCGAAACCTTTCGAAAATCGATTGTTGAAAGCGAAACACTGCCTATTTTGTCAACAACCTCTGGCGTTCCTATTACCGTGACTTTATTTTGGTCAATACTGTACGAAATATTATTTTCGCTTATTCCCTCGGGTAGATTACTGAACACCGCTTTACATGATACGGTTGCCATTTTTGAAATAGGCTGTAAAACCTTTACGCCGGTAAACGAAAGCGTTAAAAACGAATTCGTAATTAAATTATCGTTTGCATCATAAACAAGGCCGTCAGATGTAAACCTGTAAATAATTTTTTCGTTACTGTCGTAAAGAACTATATCGCTGTCAAAGGTTTGTGAGGTGCTTAATGTTTTATTAACCTCTGCCAATGTTCCGACAGAAGCAATTTTGTCCATTGTAGTACGCGGGCCTTTAATAGTTATGGTGTTTTGCTGGGAGTCGGAAACAACGGGAGCTTCGGCAACCAGCCCCTCAGACGCTCCGACACCTATTAGTTTTGGAACAAGTGTAAACTCTTTCGCATCAATATAATCAAAGGTGACATCAATAGACGACGGGGATATTGACGTAAAGGTATAACCCGTTTTTGAACTGTTGCTGTTACCTACAATATCGAGTGAATATGTGCCCGCAGAGTTAATGTCAACCAATGATGCCGATAGAATGAAATCCTCGGATTTTAGGGAACTTACCACATAATTAGGCCCGCTGACTGTTACGGTAAACTTTTGCGACGCAACATCTGAAACAATACCCAAACCCATTTCTGCGGCGGCAGTACCTTCAATTGATATTGCAGCCGAAACATCTGTAAAGGTTTGTGTACGAATGGGGTTTTGAGTCATTGTAATGCCCAACCACATAGCAAAAGCAATAACAATAGACAACACGACCGTAAAACGCTTGTTAAAAATCAAATAGCTAAGACGCAAATGTTGAGGAATTTTAATCTTCATTGTCTTTTTCCTCCTTTACGGCGTCATCTTTTTTTGATATTTTGAAAGAAAAAAGATTTTTAATTAACGCTTTTATTGCATTGTCTTGCTTTTCTTCATAAATATCAATCAGCTTTGACTTAATTTCATCGTAAGCCGTGGCAACGCTGTAATCACGCTTAATAGTACCGTTAAAGGCTATAGAAATTGTGCCCGTTTCTTCGGAAACCACCAAAACGACCGCATCGGAATTTTCGGTCATGCCGATAGCAGCTCTGTGTCGGGTGCCGAGCTGTGACGAAATTGCCGTATTTGAAGTAAGCGGTAAAATGCAGGCTGCCGCATATATTCTGACGTCGCGTATAATAACGGCGCCGTCGTGCAAGGGTGATTTAGGATAAAAAATATTATTTACCATAGAAACGCTTACACGGGCGTCAACAACAGTTCCCGTATTTATTATTTCACCCAACTGTGTTTTGCGTTCAAAAACAATCAGCGCGCCTGTTTTGCTTTTTTGCATTTCGCCGGCCGCTTTGCAAATGCTGTCAACTGCAGCAAGCACTTTTTCGCGCTCGCTGTCGGCAGAGCCCGCATACGCAAGATTTGTTTGCCCCACACGCTCAAGTAAACGGCGTAGCTCGGGTTGAAAAATTATTGCAACAGCAACAATGGCGGAGCCGAACACCGCTGACAGCACCCATCGCAAAACTACAAGTTCAAAAGCAATCGAAAATGCATAAAGGGCCAACAAAAACGCGATTCCTTTAACTAACTGCCCTGCCCTTGTCTCACGCAGAAAAGCAATGGCTTTGTATATTATAAAAGCCATAATAACAATATCGAGAATATCGAAAATTCTTACATTTGAAATGGTGTAAACAAACTGATTCCACAATGTGTATATTGCATCGAAAACAACGCCCAAAGTATCATTCCTTTACTTATATACTGTCTCAAATGTATTTTATCATATATTTTTTTTACAATCAATAGTATTTTTAGCTATTTTAAAAATTTTTTTAACCTATTTAACAGCATGTTGACTTCTGTTTGGTTGTTAAAAACAGATGGAGAAAATCTAACCGCTCCGCTTTTTAATGTTCCTACCTTTCGATGCGCCGTAGGCGCGCAATGCAGGCCGGCTCTGAGTGCAAAACCGCCTTTATTTAAAAATTCCGCAGTTTCTTCCGACGGTATGCCCGAAATATTAAAGGGTAAAACCGGAACATAACCGCAATCTGTAGGATTTGTATAAAGCTCTGCCTTTGAATTTTTTAAAAGTCCTTTATAAAAATACCTAACCAAGCCCATCTCATATTCATATATTCTGCATTTTGATTTTATAAAATTTATTCCGGCGGCCGTTCCCAAAACAGCCGGCAAATTCAGCGTTCCGCTCTCTAGCATTTCGGGCATTATCTCCGGCTGGTTGAAATCAACCGAAATCGTTCCTGTTCCGCCCTCAATTACGGTTCTTTTAAGCGGTTTTCGTGCTATCAAAACACCTATGCCCATAGGTGCGTAAAGCCCTTTATGGGGCGCTATACACAGAAAATCAATATTCATTTTTTTCATATCTATCGGTACAACCCCCGCCGCTTGAGCCGCGTCAACACCGAAAAAAAGACCGCGCCTTTTACAAATTTGACCTATTTTTTCAAGCGGTAATATTTTTCCGGTTACATTTGAAGCAGCGGTGCAAAATATCATTTTTGTGTTTTCTTTTATTAAAGCTTCAAAGTTTTTAACGGTTTCCGTGTCATTAAAAAAAGATACATTTGCCGTCGAATAGGAAATGTTTTTCATTATATTAAGCGGTCTCATTACGGCATTGTGTTCTAAGTCGGATATTATTACATTATCTCCCGAGTCCAATAAGCCTTTTAAAACAAAGTTTATGCTTGCAGTACAGTTTTGAGTAAACGCAACATTTTCCGCTCCGTCTGCACCGAAATATTCCGAAATAATTTTTCGCGATTCATAAACCTTTAACGCTGCTTTTTGTGATAAATCATGACCGCTTCTTCCCGGATTTGCACAAAGATTTTTCAAAGTATAATCAACGGCATTTATAACGCCTATCGGCTTATGACCGGTAGTTGCCGCATTGTCAAAATATATCATAACATCACCTACTAATCTTTATTGTTCAAAAGCAGCCCGTATCATAGGGCTGCTTTTGACACTACCGTATTATACTTATGCTATAATTTCATACCGTTTATTTCGAAAATTTTAACCCCAGAATTTGTCAGCAATCCGATTATTCTGTCGCGACTTCCCTCGGCAACAATTACATAACCGCAACCGACACTGCCATTTTTGTTTGTTTTGCGCTCAATATACGCCTTTATTCCCGATTTTCGCAGTAAATCTCTACCTTTTATAGCATAAGTCACACTGCCTACAGAGATTATATAGCGTTGCAATTTTAACACTCCAATTCAACACTTTGAACACATTATTATAGAAAATTTCTACATTACATAATATGCCCGTTATCAAACCGCGACACATTTAACCCTCATATACTTTTTTACGGTAAAACGAAAACAAAACAATCAACACAATAGGAAAAAGCAACATCCCCGCAATTCCTGC
>ERZ780149.2270-NODE-2270-length-18265-cov-10.012960_pt1 | contig 18265 bp, 19 predicted proteins | sample MGYA00511367_ERZ780149 | MGnify/ENA primary metagenome ERZ780149 (study PRJEB29588, sample SAMEA2153852) | human gut metagenome | biome: human gut; feature: human-associated habitat; material: faeces | place: Denmark | collected 2008/2010 ... | reverse complement strand
CTATATATATAATAACATATTTTTGTTAGAAATAAAAGATATTATTGATTTTTTTTTTAGATTTGATATAATTAAATAGAAAGGATTGATATAAATGAATTTAAAAGTTGATAAAGATAAATGTATTGGATGTGGACAATGTGTTAGTATTACAAGTAATGTCTTTGACTTTGATGATGATGGACTTGCAAAAGTAATAGAGTCTCCTGTTAAAGAAGAAGATGTGGAAGACGCTAATACTGCTATGGAGTCTTGTCCTACTAGTGCAATAGAAGAAGCATAGTCTTCTTTTTTTATATTAAAAAAGAATCCCATTTTTAGGATTCTTTAACTGATTATAAACTTAACACCATTCTTTACATTTTCAATATTAATATCGTAATTCAAAAGACCTAGTGTTTTCTTTACTATGGAAAGTCCTAGTCCAAAGACACCTTTTACACCTTTTTCGTAGGGAGTGAAAATGTTGTTTAAGACATCTTTATCAATATTAGGACCATCATTATATAGTATAATTTTATTATTCTTAACAGTAATTTTAATTGATTTCTTAGCATATCTCATAAAATTATTAAGAATGTTATCTATTATTGCTTCCCACATTTCATAACTACCTCTAAAGATAGTATTTTTTTTATCGATATCTAAAGAAAACTTTACATCGCTTCTGGAAGGACTGAACTTATCTACTGACGCAAATATGACTTTACTTACATCACAAGTATCATTAAGTTTTTCTTTTTCCTCTTTTAAATAATTTAGTTTGTTAAGATATAGTAAGGAGTGAACTTTAACCTCTAATTTATTTAATTGTTCTTTTAGTACTTTAGTTATTTTTTCTTTTGATTCTATACCATCTTCCATAGCCTCAATATAGGACTTCATAACAGTGATAGGAGTTTTAAAATCATGAGAAATATTTTGATACATTTGATTCTTATAGGCTTCTTGTTCTTTCAAATATATTCGCATATTCTCTATTGCTACCTCTAAGGTATATAATTCATCATCATAATCATAAATCATTTTATGATCGTAATTATCATTATTTATGTTATCGACTTTATCTTTTAATTTTTTTATTCTATTAACTAGATTATTAGACCATATTAGGACTAGTAAAGATATTATAATAAATGTAATACCTACTACTACAAGGATTATTTTTAGTATTTCCTTTTTCATAGAATTAATATAACTATCAGTAGTAATAGCAACTTTAGTCATTACATCAGTCTTGCTAGTATAATAATAATAAACTTTTTTACCTCTAACAATCTTACCTTCACTATCATTTATATTCTTTAATATTTCACTTGTAGATTTTATATTTATAACATCTGATAAATTATTAGATATATAAATATTCTTATCATTATCAATATAAATATAGGCAACTTCACTATCAACCTTATTATTTTCGGGTTTTTCTAGTAAATTAAGTGACTGATTTAAATAATTATACAAATTCTCTTCATAAACAGGAAGAAGGGTTTTTGGAAGTACCATTCCTAGTGATACTATGACAATAATTATAATGGATACACATATAAGTAAAAATTGTTCAGTAAGAGTAAGTTTTTTCATAATAGTCTATATCCATACCCATATATTGTATTTATATCAAGTTTAGGCATTTTCTTTCTTAGTCTTCTAATTAGGTCATCTACTACTCTATCTGTACCAAAATAGTTTTCTCCCCAGATATTATTTAAAATATCATCTCTAGAGAAAGATTTTTCTCTATTTGTTACAAACATATATAACAAATCAAACTCAAGGGTAGTAAGACCTATGTCTTCATCATCTAGAAAAGCCATTCTTTTATCTAAATCAATAATATAATCTTTATAAGTAATCTTTTGTCTTTCTTTTGAATATACTCTCCTAATTATATTATTAACTCTAAGAACTAATTCTTTAGGAGAATAAGGTTTAGTAATATAATCATCACTTCCTAATTCTAAACCAATTATCTTATCCAAATCTTTGTCTCTAGCAGAGGTAAATATTACTGGAATATCTTTATTATTTTCTCTAATTTTTTTTATGATGTCATAACCACTTATATCATCCCCTAGCATTATATCAAGAATCCATAAATGATAATCCTTGTCACTATCTTTGATAGCGGATTCTCCACTATAATAACTTGTAACATTATAACCTTCTTTTTCTAGATATGTTCGAATAAGATTATTTAAATCTTTTTCATCTTCTACTAAAGCAATATTATGCATATTATCACTTCCCAAATATAGTATAACATATAATTAATATTTTTTCTATCTATTCATATATCACTTCCTTTCATGATTAAATTATATTATTATATCTTGGAGTAATTATCAAATAAATGTGGTAAATTATGGGAATTATCAATATAATTATATTGGTGATACTATGGAATATAAAAAAATAGATTTGGATTATAATAGTCTAGATCCTTATATAGATGATAAGACTTTATATCTTCATTATAATGCTCATTATAATGGGTATACTGATAATTTAAATAAATACTTAAAAAAACATAATTATAAATATGATAAGTCTCCTGTCTATTTAGCAGAAAATATAGATATATTACCTATGGAAGATAGAGATGAAATACTTTATAATCTAGGAGGATATTTAAATCATAGTTTATACTTCTATGAACTTACTAATGTAAAAAAAGATATTCCTGTACCTTTTCTTAATATAATTAATAAATATTTTACTTCTTATGATAACTTTAAAAAAACTTTTATAGATATGGCAATGGAAGTTAAAGGTAGTGGATATACATTCTTAGTAATTGATAAAAATAATAATCTTAGAATAATAAATACTTCTAATCAGGATACTCCATATTATTATGGATTTACTCCTATTATGACTATAGATGTATGGGAACACTCTTATTACTTAAAACATTATAATAAAAGAAGGGATTATTTAGAAGATATATTTAATATTATTGATTATGATAAGGTATATAAATTATATTTAGATAATATTAAAACAAAGTAGTATTATAACCATTTTGTACTTGTTATATATAATATTTCATTATCTTCATATATATTGGTATATCTAAGTATTTTATTTATTAGTTTATCATCAGATAAATTAGGGTTGAATATTTTCTTTATTTCTTTTCTATATTTATTATCATTAACATATAGATACATACACCTATCTATGTTTCTTACTTTCTTTGTATCTTCTTCGGAGTCTCCATTACAAGAGAATATTAAATCTCTATACCAATCAATAATATCAATAGATATATCATCTTCATATATTATATCACTATTGATAATATCATCATAGTATGGACAACAGTTTAATATTTTTTTGACATTAGTAACATCTATCGTAAGTGTCTCGAACATATAATATTCTCCTCTTCCCTATTTTCACTATAAGTATATCAATAATTATATATTTTGTAAATAACTTCGACATATTTAGATGTTATTTTTTTATTTTATATATACATACATATATTTATGAGAAAGACTCCTTTTCGGAGGCTTACTCATACCACGGAAGACTACAGGCTGAAGTGGAAAAAAAGAAAGAAACATAAATCCTTATGATTCTTTCTGTCATTATTAGTACTATATAATGATACTATATTATATTAAGCAAATCCTTTTTTATTCTTCTTTTGTTTAATTAATACTATAGATAAAGTTATAATTGATATAGCAAGTAATGCTAAAGAAATAAGCATATACAAGAAATATTTATTATTTTCATCTTTATAAGCATTAACTAAGTCTTCATTAAATCTTTGGATAGTGCCTTCTAATTTATCATATACATATAAGGCTTTTTCTCCAGTCTTTTCATTAATACCATATATTAAGAAGAAATCACTACCTTTAACTTTGTCGTCAGCTGCATAGGTTTTATTCTTTTCTATATATTGATATCCATCTATTTTGTTATTATTATATTTAAATGATACTTTTGAATATCCTTTAGGTACCATACTACTTGGCATATCTAATAGTCCAATAGTGGTATCTCCCATTGTTAAACTATTATATAAGGTATATTTCTTAGTCTTTTCATCATATGTATATAGGTTATTATTTCCTTTTTCATCTTGTAATATCATTAGTATACTATTTGTTTTACTATTTTTATAACATAGTACTTCTTCTTCATTCATGGTGATGGTACTCTTCTCATAGTTACTAGGAATAGTTATATTTTCTGGCTCTTTTCTTATTATGTTGTACTTATTTTTATCGATAACTACTTCAATAGGATTTAGTTCTTTTACGGTAATATTTAATATATATATTCTTTCGTTTCCATTTTCCGCTGTTACCTTGATTTCTATTTTATTTATTCCTTCATTTACTTTTATTTCTCCAGAACCTGATATTTTGGCATATCCGTTTTCTTTATCAGCTTTGATGTTTACTTTTTCTGTACCATTTGGTACTTCTAGGTTATATTCTTTTGTTTCTTTATTGAATGCTGGCGTTAACTCATAACCTTCTACTTCTAATGACTTTAGGTAATTATTTGATGAGTATTCTTTTGTTGGCTTTTTTATTACTACTGGCTCATTTACTTTTATTGTAACTTTTGCATTATTTAGGGCATATCCCCTATCTACTGCTAGTTCTCTTAATTTTACATTTGAAGTTGTACAAGTTATGGTACCTGATGTTGTTGCTTTTATTGTTAGTGGGAAACTCTTTGAATTATATTTTGTATCCATATCTTCATAGCCCATATTTGCACTAGCACTTGCTCCTGCTCCACTACAAGATAGTGTTCCTTCGGTTGTGTAAATACCGCTATCTGCGGATACTACTGCGGTTACGGTTACGGTTTCTCCTTTGGTTATTGTACCACTACTAACTTTTATACTAACACTTGACGCAAATACAACCTTACTACTTACTAGTGTTATTATGAGTAAGAATATTATTAATTTTATTTTCTTCATACTTCCTCCTATTTATTTAAATTGGTATATCCTTTTAGATGTCTTAAAATGGCTAGGCAGTCGTCTTTATCTATTTTTCCATCTTTGTTGGCGTCTGCTGCTTCTTTGTATGCACCACTTAGGTTGGCATATCCTTTTAATTCTCTAAGGATTGTTAGGCAATCGTCTTTATCTATTTTGCCATCTCCATTGGAGTCTCCATAGATAACTATTGTCATTTCTTTTTCTTCTTTGCTATTTCCAATAATTACTTTATCTCCTGATGTGAATACTCCACTTGATTTATTGTTTCCTTTATTATCTTTTATGTTGATAGTGGCTTTATCACTTACTTTGGTTATGTTATTTATTAGACTATTTATACTTGTATTTTCTTCTATTCCATATATATAGTTATTATTATATTTTATTCCTGAACTATTTAAAATAGTATCTATTGTTATTACCTCTTCTTCTTTATCTTCATCTGTCTTAGGACTCTTCTTTACTTTAATTTTGTATACTCTAGTGTTTCCTGATTGTGATGTTACTTTTATGTCGATGTTTTCTTCTTCGTTATTTAGGGTTATATCTCCTGTTCCTACTACTTGAGCAGCCTCAACAATGCTACTAGCGGATACATTTATTTTATTTGTATTATATGGTACTGTTATTTCATAATTATATTTATCATAACTGAATCCATTTACTAGTGTGTTATTTACTTTTAATTCTTTTAGATAGTTATTTGGATTTCCTAGTCTTGGTGATTTTACTGAGTATGTTGGCATATCTTTATAGACTGGTATTGTAAATGATAATTCTTTATCGAAGTAATCTTTGACATTATCGAAATATGCATTATATGCTTTATCTGTTTCTTGGGCTATTACTGCTAAGTTCTGCATATATTGATGAGTAAAGTTTGATACATCGAACTTTTCATAGTATAGGGTATCTTGATTTACTTTATAGTAGTTATCATATATGAACTTTGCTCCTCCATAAATACCTTTATATGGAGTGTTCCAACCATTATTTACGGCATGTTTCATACCACGAAGTATTTTGTCTTGACCCCATACGTTGATATTGAAGAAGTTATAGTAGTTTTTGTAGGTTGTTCCATTTAAGGTGAACTCTCCTCCTGCTCTTGGGTCGGTTGTTTTGATACCTGATATTTCCTGCTCTATTCTAATTGCTATATGGAAAGCACTTACTCCTATATCACTAGTACTACCTACTATATCCTTAGCAACATTGCTATCTATTCCTGTATATACTGTATTCCAAAAGTTTTTATTTTTTAGTATTTTGGATACGGCATTTTCGGTATGGTTATTATTGTAGTTTAATAATTCAAAGGCTAAGATATATTTTGTATTTAGGTATGTTCTTGGATCTAGGTAGTAGGCTACTGCTAGTGAAGAGGCGTCATACCAACCTACTTCTGTTGAATAATATGAGAACTTATTGTTTAATATATCATAGGTATTTATTCCCATAGAGAAGTAATTTGGGTCAAAGGCATTTCCTTCTAGTAAGTTACGACCAAAAGCGTTTTCTTCTCTTACTATTTTATCAAAGGTAAGAGGTACTAGTTCGGCTTCAAAGGTCCAATTTGGATGTCTTGCGTGTAGTTCTGCTAAATATGGTAAATAACTCTCAGGGAAGTTCTTTTTTCTTAATGTATTATAATAGTCTTCTAGGCTATTTGTTTTATAGTATTCATTTGCTCTATCACTTAACTTTGTTGTATCTACATAGTATGAGCAGACATATCCTGTGTTTCCTTTGGTGTCTGTTACATTATAGTAGTATGGGCATTTCCCATCTGTCTCCTGGGAAGAATTAACTGTTACGGGTTGGCCACAACTTAATGGTACTCCGGTTGATGAGCCTGATGGTGTTCTTTTTAGATATAGGTCTCCAGTATTTTCATAACATCTAATATTTCCATTAGTACTAGGAGCACTCATATAGTCTTCTTTTACATATATGTTATCTCCATTGCTACTTTTTCCTACATTGTTATCTTTATTATCATCTGTACTTGTACTTCTTTTTATATATGTACCACATACATATCCTTCATCATTACCATATTTTATTTTATATAGACTAGTAGCACAAGTTCCTCTACCATCTTTACCAGCATTGGTATTTAATATCTTAACTTTAGTATTGCAACTTAGTCCTCCGTTATTTATTTTATCTGTTCTATTTAAATCTCTAAACATATATAAAGGAGAATCGTCTCCTATACATATTACTGTTCCATCTTCTTCGGTTAGTGGGGTCTCAGTTATTTTTATGAAATCTCCGCATGCATAGCCTGATTTTATTCCCTGCCTTACTTGGTAGAAGGCACTATTACAACCGGAATCTTTATTATATCCAGCATTTGTATTTAATACTTCTACTTCTGTATTGCATTCTAGGGAACTTGTTGCTCCAGCACTAACACTTGGTCTTAAATTAACTGGGGCATTATTATCAGGACAATATACTGTTCCTTTTACACTAGCACTACATATATTAATAAAAGATAAAAATAATAAATTAAAAAATAATATCTTCTTCATATATTCTACCTCTTTTAAATTATATCATAGTTTTGTTTTTTTTTCTACATATATCTACTTTTATTTACATTGTGATGTAAACATCTTTCTTTGAATATTTTTTTGGTATATATCTTTGGCTTTTATATGATAGAGGTTGATGACATTTTATTTTTAGACTTCGGCTGAAAATAACACTGGAAGACCTTAGGCTTACAGTGAGTATAATAAAAACTTAGTATTATTTTAGTATACTAAGTAACATTTCTGTAATTTCTTTAATTATTATTTCTTTGTTTTTACTCCTGCTGACTAAGTCTGCGGTTATCTCTTTATTATGGTATCTATCATTATCTTTATCATATATGCTAATGAATATCTTGTTATTCTCTCCATACAGGTTATAGGGATCGGCTTTATTTATCTTACCAGTAATTCCTACTCCATAATTTGAAGAGGTATAGGTACTGATACTTTTGCTCATCTCATTAGCAGTCTCCATGGAATAAACACTATATTTTTCTATTATGTTTCTGTTTACTCCCATCTTTATTTTGTATTCGTTTGAATATGTTACTGCTCCAAACATGAAGATGCTACTTGATCCTTCTATATTGGTGATGGCATTTGCAACTCCTCCTCCTGTACAGGATTCCATTGTACTGATTGTTTTGTTATTTTTATTTAATAGTTCTACTACTTCCTTCATAATTACCTCTCATCAAAGTATGCATTATATTTTATTTCTTCTCCTAATGTTGTTTCTCTTCCGTGTCCGGGATATATTTTCATATCTTTAGGATATTTTTTTATTTTACTAATACTAGACATCATCTTATTATAGTCTCCTCCTTCTAGGTCACATCTACCTATACTTCTATAAAAGATAAAATCTCCTCCAAATAGTGTGTTTTCTTCTTTGAAGTAATAACTTACTGAGTCTTTGGAGTGGCCTGGATTATATATTACTTCAAAGGTAAAGTTTTCTATTTTGTATTCTTTTTCTTCTAGGTTGTTGAAGGCGTGTATTATGTTTTTATTAAAGTATGATAATGCTCCTATATGGTCGAAGTGACTATGGGTTACTAGGACTCCTACTACTTTATTGCTATTAATTACTTCTTTTATCTTGTCTATTTCATCTCCTGGGTCTATTACTAGTACTTTTCCGTCTTTTTCTAATATATAGCAGTTTTCTTCTAGATAGCCTACTACTACTCTATGTATTTTCATGGCGACTCCTAACTTATTTTGGCTCTTTTACTAAGTGCGTCTCTAGCGGCTTCTTGTTCTGATGCTTTTTTGCTGCCAGCAGTTCCTTTTCCCATTACTATTCCGTCTATTTTGACGATTGAAGTGAATGTTTTGTTGTGGGCTGGTCCTTTTTCATCTATTACTTCATAGATAATGGATTTTTTGACGGTTTGGACTAGTTCTTGGAGTGTACTTTTGTAATCGTGAAGGAAGTCTACACCTCTATCGATATAATCTGTTATTATGTTAAGGACGAAGTTTCTTGTAAAGTTATAGCCTTGGTCTAGGTAGAGAGCTGCTACAAAAGCTTCGAAGACATCTGCTAGGATTGTTTGATTTACTTCTTCACCACTTCCTACTCTGATGTCTGCTTCTAGTCCTATTTCTTTGGCATAGGTTGCACAGGCTTCTTCACATACATAGGTTGCCCTCATTCTTGTCATGACGCCTTCTTCTAGATGTCTTTCTTTATATAAAAACTCACTGATTATTATTTCTAGTACAGCGTCTCCTAGAAACTCTAGTCTTTCGTAGTCTGGGTAACTAGGGTTTTCATTGGTAAATGAGGAATGGGTAACTGCTGCACTATATAAATTCATATTTGTTGGGTTGATATCTAATTTACTAAATACTTTCATTTTTTTCACCTTCCTTATAGGCTTCAACATAGTTTATTTTTATTCCCATATTGGTAAACTTATCTTCATATTCGGTAGTTATTATGTTTTCTTTATCTTTGTGGAGGTCATAACTGATATCTTTGATGTTATAACCATATTCTTTTAGGGATTCTACTGAATAGTCGAATAGTCCTCTGTTGTCTGTTTTCATTATGATTCTTTTGTTTTTTTTGAATATGTTATCATATCTTGATAAAAAAATTGGACTAGTTAATCTTCTTTTAGCATGTCTATCTTTAGGCCATGGATCAGAAAAATTTAAATATATTAAATCTATTTCTTTATCAAATATGTCATTTATTAATCTTGCATCCATTCTTATTAAATATAAATTATTTAATTCTAATTCATTAGATTTCTCTACTGCTCTTAATATAACAGAATCATACATTTCTATTCCTATATAATTAATATTAGGATTCTCTATGGCATTCTTAATAATAAAATTACCTTTACCCATCCCTATCTCTATATATATAGGATTATTATTATTAAATAAAGTATTCCATTTACCCCTATATAAATTAGGTTCTTTAATAAAATACTTTCCTTTTAATATCTTCTCACTTGCACCTTTAATATTTTTTAATCTCATAACTCACCACATATATAATTATAACATCTTTAGAAATAAAAATCTATTAATTAATTATATTTTATTTATTATATGCACTGTAAGCTTATAATCTTACAGTGTTAGTTTTAGTCTAAAGTCTAAAACTAAAGTATCAACCATACTTATATCATATATTAGTTATTACTATATAATAAAAGAAGAGATAGGACTAGTGTCTATTTCTTCTTAGTTTTGTATTCTAATTCCCATGATTGTGGTCTAATCTTGTGCATTAATTTACAGAACTCTATCTCATTCCATATTCTAGTAGCGATCTTTTCCTTTTTATATAAGTCTAGTAAATTATCATAGGTATATTCATATAAATTATCTCTATTTAAACTAGGTATCATATTATCTTTATAATTTGCATTATCATTTATGATTCCCCATTCCCAGGTATTTAAACACTCATCATAGGCTTCATTATCATACCAGAAGTCCATAACTAGTTTTTGTTTTTCTTCCAATGTCCAATTAGAATTCTTTAATATATAGTACCTAATATCAAATGTTCCTACTCCATGTGCCTGTTTTGTACTAGTTATTTGTAATAGTCTTTGAAGATAATTATCTGTCTCCATTCCTTGACAGCGGATAGTTCCAAGTTTATTCATAGCCTCATCTACTGCAAAAGCTTTTTGTTCTTCTGTTAATTTTAGGTTAGGATTAAATAAACTCATTAATAAAAATGAATCTCCTCCATTTGAAGCACCATTTAATACTATCCTTGCTATATCAGTATTTGAATAAATGGTATTAATTAAATCTTGATAAATGTTTGAATCAACATTTTCATAGTCAAGTAATATAAATTCTGTTATTGAATGACTTTTTAATACATCTTTATCTCCAAACTTATCTTTTATTACTTGAATTGCTTCTTTTAATATTTCTTTATTACCTCTAATTCTAGTCCATATTTCTTTATAGTCTCCTATTCTAGGAGATACATAAATGGAATTATATAACTCTTTATCAATTGTATCAATATTAACCATATGAAACCTCCTTTTGATATCATTTATTGTATCAAATAGCAAAGAAAAAATCAATATAAATTACATTAATTTGAAATCCATTCTTATAGATTTATTTTTAATATATTATTATGAATGATTATTTAGAAAATACGAAAATCAAAACTAAAAAAGTTTAAATCTTTATATCAATCTAGTATCATAAAATAAACTACAGCCTTTTCTTCTACACAATTCACATTATTAAAGTCTGTTCATCATTTACTTTATTTTCAATATATTCTAAATTATTAAAAGTTTTGTTATTTTTTAATAGTTCCATTTGTTTTCTAGCCATATTATTTAACCTAATAAGTCTCTCATTTTGTGGAATCTCCATTTCAATTAATTCTGCATTAATATTTTCCAAGTTATTTAATATTACTAAATGAAGTAGGTCTGTATAATCCCTGATATTTCCTTTATCTGCTATTTCTGGATTACTTTCTCTCCACTCTTTTGCAGTCATACCAAATAAAGCTACATTTAAAACATCTGCTTCTTCTGCATAAACATATTTTTTTTGCTTTTCAGTTAAAGTAGGAACTATTACACTCTTAATAGCATTAGTATGAACTACATAACTAACTTTTGCTAAAACTCTATTTGCATGCCAATCAATTTTATTTTGATATGCTTCATTTTTCTTTAGTCTTTCAAATTCTTGTATAACATATAATTTAAATTCTGGAGATAACCAACTAGCAAATTCTAATGCAATATCACTTCTTGCATATGTGCCACCGTTATTTCCAGATTTTGAAATAATACCGATCGCATTAGTTTCTTTAATCCATTTTTGTGGTGACATATAAAAACTATTTTTTCCAGCTAAATTTTCAAAGGTCGTAAATTCGTGACCTTTAAAATTTTCATTATTTAATTTTTCCCATAAACCTAGATAAGCAATAACATCCTTATTTCTCATCCATGTTTGTATTGGTATTTTGGGTTCCTCTGGATTTGCATATCTTGCTAAATCTGTTAGGGATATAAATTCTTTATTATCTATCCTTAAAACACCAATTTTTCTCTCTTTTACTATAATTTCAGTTTTAATATTGTCTTTATTCATAACTCACATCCTTTCTATCTTGAATAAAGTTTCCTAATTAACTATTTTAACATAATTTTAAGGATATAAATCAAAATATTTATAAATATCGTTAAAAATTATTATCTTTATGAATTTATAATCAATTTTTCTGATTTTTCATTTAATTTCACATGAATTTTAACATAATTCATTACATTTTTAATGCAAATTAAGAAAAAAATGTTATAATTGTATTGGGAGGAAAACTATGGAAAATAATATGTACGATAAAAATGGGTTTCTAAAACCTGAATATCATTTGACAGAGTCTGAAAAAAGAGCAATGCTTTTCAATAATGACATAGAAATAATTAACCTACGTACCGATTTTGGAAAAGGTATTTCGTTTAAAAGCGTTGATGGACATGAATATACTTCGATGGAAGCCGCTGAAGCCGCTAACAAAGCATTTTTCAATAGAATGATAATTGATAAGCCACTTGAAGATTACACTCATTATACAGAAATTGAAAAAGCTTACTTCGATTGTATTACTCCAAAGCCTAATGATAATAATATGGATAAGGATATTATTCTACAAGCTCTTGCAACACAACCACAAAGAATTATTAATTATATTGAAAAAAGGTATCTAAGTTATATATCAGAAGTATTAAAACAATATGGTTATAATCAACAAGATAGTAATAAGAAAACAAAGAAATAGTAAAAAGACTATGTTTCAAATAGATAAATTGTTTTACAATTCTAATCGATATGTTGATTTACAAGTATATTATTAAATTAATAAACAAAACTACTTTCATTAAATCCGAAAGTAGTTTTTATATTATCTCAAAAGTTCGAGTTTCCTATCAATCTGGTGCTGAATGTAAGAATTGAACTTACCCCTGAAGCTTACCATGCTTCTGTACTACCACTATACTAAATCAGCAGAGAATTAATATTCTATTTAAAGAATATTAATTTTACAAATACAACCAATGCAAGTATTACCCTGTAAAAGGCAAATACTGAAAAGTCATGTTTTTTGATATAATTAAGTAAGAACTTAATAGCAATAATACCCATAGCAAAGGAAGATATAATACCAATTATTACTTCTTTAGTTAGTGCAAGGTCTGTTACTTTAAGTATTGTAGCACCACATATTACTGGTACTGATAATAAAAAAGTAAACTTTGTTATTGCTTCTTTAGATATACCTTGAAGTCTACCTGCTAGTATGGTTGTTCCACTTCTAGAAAAACCTGGTATAACTGCAAAGGCTTGTGATATACCTATAATAAGTGCTTCTTTTAAAGTAATATCTTCAAACTTTTTTTCTCTCTTGTAATGATGAGTAGCCCATTTATCTCCTAGATAAATAAGCATACCCATTACTGCAAGGGCAGAGGCTATAATCCAAATATTATTTCTAATTACATTTTCAATTACATCATCAAGTAAGAAACCTACTAATGCTGCTGGGATAGTAGCCACTACTAAGTACCAGAACATTTTTCCATCAGTAGTTTTCTTTTTATTTTTTATGTCTTTGATGGCTCCAATAAATAAGTTCCACCAATCTTTAAAGAATACCACTAGTACTGCCATCATTGTACCAAAGTGAAGGGCAACATCAAAAGCAAGTGATGATTCTTCCCAACCAAATAGATAAGGGAAAATTATCAAATGTGCTGATGATGAAATTGGTAAAAACTCCGCAACTCCCTGAATAATTCCAAGAATTATCGCTTTAAATATTGTCATAAAACACTCCTATTAATTATTTTCTTTTAATAATTCTACTGCTTTTTGCATTGCTAAATCATATTTAACAACTTCTAAAGAGCCAAGTTCTTTCATTATTTCTTCTTCAGTTATCTTATACATATCTGCCATCTTTTTAACTTCTGCTTTGGCATCTTTGTCAGATATTTTAATTTCTTCAGCCTTTACTATTGCTTCAAGTAAATATCTATACTCTACTCTTTTAGCAGCTTCTTTCTTCATATCTTTCATGATATCTTCTTTTTTAGCACCAGAGTATGCAAAGTATAGTTCTTCAGTAACTCCTTGCATTTTAAGTCTTTCGATAAAGTTTTTATACATTCTTTTTGCTTCTTCATCAATTATTTCTTCATCGATTTCTACTTTCATATTTTTTGATGCTTTTTCAAGTAAGTCTTCAATAAACTTATTGTCGATATCTCTTTCTTTTTGAGCCTTAATCTCTTCTTCTACTACTTTTTCAAGTTCTTCTTTATTAGATACTCCTTCCATATCTAAATCTTTAAAGAACTCTTCATCTAAATCAGGAATAACTCTCTTTTTAATATCATGAACAATAACATTAAATACTACTTTTTGGCCTGCTAATTCTTTAGCCATATAATCTTTAGGGAAGGTAAGTTCAATATCTTTAGATTCTTCTTTCTTCATTCCTACTACACCCTCTTCAAATCCAGGAATAAATGAATGACTACCAAGTTCTAAAGAATAACCTTCAGCACTTCCTCCATCAAATTCTTCGTTATCTTTAAATCCTTTAAAATCAATAACTACTGTATCTCCTTCTTCGGCTTTGCCATCTTTTGATACTAGTTCAGCATATCTATCTAGGATATGGCCTACTTCATGGTCTATTTCTTCTTTAGTTACTTTTACTTTATCTTTTTTAACTTTTAATCCTTTATATTCACCAAGAGTTACTTCTGGGTCTAGAATAAATGTCATATTTACTTCAAAGCCTTCATCGTCTGCTTTTACTATTTCAAGTTTAGGCTCTACTACTGATACTATTTTTTCTGTAACAACAACATCTGCAAACTTCTTTTGTACTAAGTCTTCCATAGCCTCACTAATAATATCTCCAGTGCCATATTTCTTTTCAAAAACATTTCTAGGTACTTTTCCTTCTCTAAAGCCATCGACTTTAACTTTTTTAACTAGTTTACCAAATGCTTTATCTTTTGCCTCTTTCCATTCTTCTCCACTTACTTTATAGTTAACTTGTTTTTTCATATATATTACCTCCTAACAAATTGCAACTATTTCTACTTCGTATTCCCCATTAGGAGAACTTACTTTTTTTACTTCTCCCACTTTACCATTCATAATTGCTTTAGCAATTGGGCTTTCATTAGAGATTTTGTTATTAGATGGGTCTGCTTCTTTTGAGCCAACGATTCTATATTCTTCTATTTCATCATCGTCTACATATTTAATCTTAACAGTAGTACCAAGAGATACTTTATCAGTTTCTCCCTTCTGAATAATATGAGCGTTCTCCATAATCTTTTCTAATTCTTGGATTCTACCTTCTACTTGGGCTTGTTCTGCTCTAGCAGCATCATAGTCAGCATTCTCAGATAAGTCTCCAAGTGCTCTTGCCTCTTTTAAAGCCTTAATTACTTCTGGTCTTTTAACATTTTTTAATTCATTTAATTCTTCTTCTAACTCTAGAAAACCTTCATCAGTTAGATATACTTTATTATCTTTCATTTTATTTATCACCTCAATTAATTTTTTGTTTTCATTACAATTCACAATTGTACTAGATTTTAATCTTTTTGTCAATAGTTTTTGTGCTTTAATATTATATTCTAATACTAACTAATTTTTACTCTTAGCATATCATTTTTATATACTTTTTTATCTAATTTAAACTTAAGTATTTCTTCAGGGTGTCTAGCGGCTTCTACTACATTTCCTTCTTCGTTATATATCTCTGGCATTGTAAAAGAGAATGTTTCTATATTAGGGCCAAATACTTCTACTTCTATTCCTTTTTCAAAGTAATTTCTCTCTGTAATAGTAACCATTTTAGTTTCTTCATCATAATCAAGTACGATACCTAAAAAGTCTTGATTAGAAGCTTCATTTCTACCTAAATAGTATTGCTCATTTACTGTAGGTAATTTATCCCAGAACTGAACAACTGCTTCTCTATTAGCAACACGCTCTAATACCTTGGTATAATAATTTAATTTATCCTCGGTTAATTTATTAGCATAATAATCATCTATTATTTCTCTATAAGTATTAATAACTGTAGCAACATAATAGTTACTTCTCATTCTGCCTTCTACTTTTAAACTAACTATACCTGTATTAATCATTTCTTTAATCTTACTAGCCATCATTAAATCTTTAGAAGATGCTGTAAATAAGGTATCACTCTTTATCTCATTATTATCTTTATCAAATAAAGGCATTTCCCATCTACATATTTGAGCACAGCCACCACGATTAGCATCTCTATTGGTAAAATAGTTAGATAATACACATCTACCTGAATAAGAAGAACACATAGCACCATGGACAAAGCATTCTATTTCCATACCTGTTCTATCTATTATTTCTTTAATTTCTTCTTTAGATAACTCTCTAGCAAGTACTACTCTAGTAGCCCCAGCCTCTTTCCAGAACTCTACTGCTTCATAGTTTAATGTAGAGGCTTGCGTAGATATATGTACTTCTAAATCAATATTATTTTCTTTTACGACATCTATAACTAGTGGGTCACTAACTATTATGGCATCTACCCTAGCCCTAGCTAATTCTTTTAAATACTCTGTAATACCATTTATATCTTCATTATGAAAAACAATATTTACAGTTACATAAACTTTCTTACCAAGATTATGAGCATAACTACATGCTTCATTTATTTCTTCAATACTAAAGTTTTTGGCATTAGCTCTAAGAGAAAAATCTCTTCCTCCGATATAGCAGGCATCTGCTCCATAAAGATATGCAAACTTTAATTTCTCTAAGTTACCAGCAGGAGCAAGTAATTCTATTTTATTCATTATTACCACCCCTTAATTTATATATTGTCTTCTTATCAAAGAATCCTGTATAGGTATTATCTAGATGTTCTTTATTTAAATATTTATCAATAATATCTATATTATTATTATAAGATAAATCAATAATTAAATTATCTATATCACTTAACTTATCTATTTCATTAATCATATTAACTAATGGGCTATATATAATTGTACCATAACTATGTTCTATAACCATATACTTCATATTATCATTATATATATAATATCTATCACTATTATTTTCTTTATCTATATATTTAAAATAATTGGTAATAAGACTTCTTCTTGAATAAAAGATTGGTAAATATCCATATACTGTATAGAATATATTCATATTTGTATTACTTTTTATATCTAATACTTCTTTATAAGTAATATCATTAGTAACTATACTACCAGTAATACCTCTCTTCTTATAGAATAAATGACTATTTATACTTGCATTTAAGTGTTCCATACTTAGTATTAGTTCTTTATTGATATTCATTTTCTTTATAATATTAAATACTCCTAAGTCATAAAAAATAATACCATCTATATTAGAGTTATTTATCTTGTTAAGTACATTTCTTACTATATCTAAATCATTATTATGAATCATCTTATTTATGATAACATATACTTTTTTATCAGTATTATTCTTGATCTCTATAATACTATCTATATCTAGTTCTAATGGATATATGGATAATGATTTAATACCTAGGATAATACCTTTTATATCTTTATTTAATATTTTATTTATATCTTCCTTATTACTAGGAATGACTACTAAATTACTCATAATCACTTCTCCTTTTAGATATGGCTATTTTATCTCCAACTGGAATATATTCTGTAGTAAACTCTTCATTATTATCAAGAAAACTAATAAAATCTTTAATTTTATTTACAATTCCTTTTTGATTCTTAGTCTTGATAAGAGAATTATCTTCAACTAAACCATGAAAAGATAAGTTATCTGTTATGATAGTTCCTCCTTTTATTAAGTTACTTTTATATTTTTCAAAGAAGAAAGTATTCTTACCCTTAGCAGCATCTATAAATATTAAATCATACATACTTGTAATATTAACTTCTACTGCATCTCCGTAGATAATATTTATTTGGTTATCTAGGTTATTTTTTTTGATGTTAGTAACTGCTAAATCATATCTATCTTTATCTCTTTCAATAGTAGTTACTTTAATATCTTTATCTATACTAGCCATCATTATTGAAGAATATCCGATAGCGGAGCCTATTTCAAGTATATTTTTTATATTATTTTCTTTGATAAGCAAAAATACAAAATATGAAATGAGAATGCTACTTTA
>ERZ780149.2265-NODE-2265-length-18298-cov-2.516527_pt1 | contig 18298 bp, 13 predicted proteins | sample MGYA00511367_ERZ780149 | MGnify/ENA primary metagenome ERZ780149 (study PRJEB29588, sample SAMEA2153852) | human gut metagenome | biome: human gut; feature: human-associated habitat; material: faeces | place: Denmark | collected 2008/2010 ... | reverse complement strand
TGCCGTGACACAAAGCGGACTTTCTTTCGACCGTCAGTTGTGGTTGCGTCCGTCCATTATTCCCCGTTTACATGAACTGACAAAAGCCGTGCACGACGAAGGTGCCGCAGTAGGTATACAAATCGGGCATTGTGGAAATATGTCCCATAAAAATATATGTGGTGTCACTCCTATATCCGCATCTTCAGGCTTCAACCTCTATTCTCCTACGTTTGTGCGTGGAATGGAAAAAGAGGAGCTGCCGGAAATGGCGAAAGCGTATGGAAATGCAGTCAATCTGGCGCGGAAAGCCGGGTTTGACGCCGTTGAAGTACATGCGGGGCACGGCTATTTGATTAGTCAATTCCTGTCTCCCTACACCAATCATCGGAAAGATGAATATGGCGGTTCGCTCGAAAATCGGATGCGTTTTATGGATATGGTGATGGAAGAAGTGATGAAAGCGGCGGGCAATGATATGGCAGTTTTCGTAAAAATGAATATGCGCGACGGCTTCAAAGGAGGAATGGAGATAGACGAATCCATACAAGTGGCTAAACGTCTGCTGGAACTTGGTGCTCATGGGTTGGTGTTGAGTGGCGGTTTTGTCAGCCGGGCCCCGATGTACGTGATGAGGGGGGCTATGCCTATCCGCAGTTTGACGTATTACATGAAACAGTTCTGGTTACCGATCGGCGTGCGGCTTGCCGGGCATATGATGATCCCGACGGTACCGTTTAAGGAGGTTTATTTTTTCGAGGATGCCTTGAAGTTCCGGGATGCGGTGAAGTTGCCCCTCGTGTACGTGGGAGGTTTGCTTTCTCGGGAAAAGATCGATATGGTGTTGGATGCCGGGTTTGATGGGGTTTCGATGGCTCGCGCCTTGTTGAATGAACCGGATTTCGTGAACCGGATGGCACGGGAGGAGAATGCCCGGAATGCTTGCGAACACACGAATTATTGCATTGCCCGTATGTATTCCCGGGAGATGGCTTGTCATAAGCATATTCCGGATTTGCCCAAGAAGTTGTTGAAGGAATTGGAGGCGGAAGCAAAGAAAAATTGAAATATGGTGATTTATGGAAGTACAGAGTTTGTCTAGCGTTCATCCGGTTGCCATTGTTACAGGTGCCAGTTCGGGAATCGGGTTGGAGTACGCCCGGGAGTTATGTGCCCGGGGGTATGATGTCGTGATGGTCAGCAACGAGGAGGAGCGCCTCACGCGATGTGCCGGGGAGTTGTCGCGCACGTACGAGGTGCAGACGTGGCCTCTTTACATGGATTTGTCGCTGCCGGATGCGGCGGAGCATTTGCACGGTTTCTGCGTGGCGTTAGGTTTGCAGGTGGAGGTGCTGGTGAATAATGCCGGTATTTTCCGGTACGATCATGTGGTGAATCTTTCCGTGGGGGTTGTGCGGACCATGTTGATGTTGCACGTGAATACGGTCGTGCTGCTTTGTCGTTATTTTGGCGAGGATATGAGAAGACGGGGAAAAGGGTATATCCTCAATATGTCTTCCATGTCGGCTTGGTTTTCTTATCCGGACATTTCGTTATACGCTTCCACGAAGTGTTTTTTGAAGAGTTTTTCCCGCGCTTTTCGTTTGGAGATGCTTGATTACGGGGTGAACGTTACCACGGTTTGTCCGGGTGCGGTTGCTACCAATTTATATAAATTGCCCCTTCATTTGCAGCGGTTAGCCGTGCGAATCGGCGTGATGATGAAACCGGAGATGCTTGCCCGTCGGGCGATTAACGGGATGTTTCGTCGCCGTGCCCAAATGATTCCCGGGGTAATTAATTACTTTTTTATCGGCTTCATGTTACTTTGGCCTTACGGGCTAGTGAGGTGGGCGATGAAGAAGGTGAAGAGGGCAATTGGGAATGAAAGAATCCATTAATTTATGATTTATGAATTACGATTTACGATTAAGAAAAGAAGCAGTTAGTGGGAGGAAATCACCTAATCTAAAATCATAAATCAAGAAATTAGTTGGATCAAAAATCATAAATCATTAAATCATAAATGGATAAAGGTTTGTTTATCATCACCGGGGCCAATGGCGGCATGGGAAAGGCGATCACGAGAGCGATTGCCGGGACGGGTGTTCCCGTGATTATGGCTTGTCGGAACGTGGAACGGGCGGCGGAAGTGAGGGATGAGATTGTGCGGGAGACGGGAAACGGGCGGGTGGAGTTGCACCGGTTGGATTTGGCGTCGGTCGCTTCAATTCGTTCTTTCGTCGACGGGTTGAATGGACGGGAGGTGCGTGTGTTGGTGAATAACGCGGGGATCATGTGCCGGGATTTTTCGACGACGGAGGATGGGGTGGAGACGACGGTGGGGGTGAATTACATGGGGACTTGGTTGTTGACGAATTGGTTGCTTCCGAATATGGGAAGGAGCGGGAGGTCTCGGATTATTAACACGTCGTCGGTTACTTGTAAGATGGGGAAGGTTGGAGATCATTTCTTTGCATTGGATCCGGAGCATTACCGTCGTTTTAAGGCTTATCCCGATTCTAAGTTGGCGATATTGATGTTCACTACCGAACTGGCCCGACGGTTACAGGGGCGTGCGATTACCGTGAATGCTGTCGATCCGGGCGTGGTGAACACGGGAATGATTACGATGCACAGGTGGTATGATCCTTTGGCGGATATTTTTTTCCGTCCGTTTATTAAATCTCCGGAACGGGGGGCGATGACGGCCATTCTTTTGGCTACTTCCGACCGGTTCGCGAATGTATCGGGAGGTTTTTTCAAGAGTAAGCGTCAGGTGGGGTTACCCCAATCGGCTCTTGACGTGGAGGCATGTCGGAAGTTGTGGTCGCAGACGGAGCAATTCGTGGCCGAGCTTGTACGCTCGAAATTGAAAAAAGGAGAAAATGAAGGTAGGTAAAAAGTTAATATTATGCGATTAGAGGAGAGGTACAATAAGGTGTTGGCATGGTTTAGAGAACGTATGCCGTTAGCTGATACGGAGTTGCAGTATAAGGATCCCTTCCAGTTGTTGGTGGCGGTGATTTTATCGGCGCAATGTACGGATAAGCGGGTGAATATGGTGACTCCCGCTTTGTTCGAGCGATTCCCGGATGCCGTGTCCATGTCCCGGGCGAGCGTGGAGGAGATTTTCGAGTTGATTAAATCAATCTCTTACCCGAATAGTAAATCCAAGCATTTGTCGGCGATGGCGAAAAAGTTGGTGGAAGATTTCAATGGGGTTGTCCCGGATGATTTCGAGTTGTTGCAAACGCTGCCCGGGGTGGGGCGTAAGACCGCGAATGTGATGGAAGCGGTGGCTTTCAAGCGTCCGGCGATGCCTGTTGACACGCACGTTTTCCGGGTTGCCGATCGTATCGGACTGGTAACGGGTGCCAAGACGCCGTTGGAGACGGAGAAACAACTCGTGGCGCATATTCCTGCCGAATGGTTGTCCTCGGCTCATCATTGGTTGATATTGCACGGACGGTATGTTTGCATGGCAAGAAAACCGAAGTGTGAAGAGTGCGGGATTGCCGAATGGTGTCGATATAATCAAAAAAAGCTGTCTTGACATGAGACAGCTTTTTCACTATTTACTACTAACCCTAAAATTTGGAACTACTTCGAGCATCCATTTTTTGCAATAAGCCCGTTTTTATTACTTCGTGTGAATTCATTTATTAGATGCAGATTTTTGGAAAAGGTTGCGTGAAAAAATAAAAAAAATAGAGGTAATACGCGATTTTTAGATTTCCCCTCACAGTGTTCCAATGTAGCGTGTTCTCCCCCTGTGTAAGGGGGAGTTAGTGGGGGTAGTTTTTCTCCATCCAACAACGAATTATCTCGATAACCGCTTCCGTATTGCTGATTACTTCTTCATTTTCAAAACGTAGGATGTTAATACTTGCGATCTTTTTCAAGTACATCTCCCGTTTTAAATCATGTTCCTGCACGATAACGTCTTCGTGTACATTCCCATCTAGTTCAATGCCCAATCGAAGGGCTGGACAGTAAAAGTCCAGGATATAGGGACCGACTCCGTGTTGTCGTCGGAATTTGTAATTATTTATTTGTTTTTCTTTCAGATGCTGCCAAAGGAGTTTTTCCGCGGGGGTAGCGTTAGCGCGTAATTCTTGTCGAAGGGGTTTTGTGTTTTTGGGATTCTTTTGGGGAGGAATGGGCATGGGCTATTTTATTTGATGTTTTCAACTACCCCCTCTAACTCCCCCTTACACAGGGGGAGGACACGCTACATTGGGATGTTGTGAGGTGAGGAGGTAGTTGACTATTTTTTTATTTTAATCCTTTACGTTTTAGTAGTGGATCAATCGATGGTTCTTGCCCTCTGAATTTTTGGTAAAGGGTCATGGCGTCTTCGGAACCTCCTTTGGAAAGGATGTTTTCCCGGAATGCTTTTGCTTTTTCGGGGTTGAAGATGTCACCGGTTTCTTTGAATGCTTCGAACGCGTCGGCGTCAAGTACTTCTGCCCACGTGTAGGCGTAATACCCGGAAGAGTAACCGCCGGCAAATATGTGCTGGAAGTAGGGGCTGCGATAGCGTACTGTAATCTCGGGTATAAGGCCGATTTTTTCCAACGTGGCTTTTTCGAATTCATTCGGGTTGACGGGATCGGTCGTGTTACGCGTGTGGTAAGCCATATCCAGTAGGGCCGCTGCCATGAATTCGGTGGTGACGAATCCTTGGTTGAAATGTCCGCTATTCTCCAATTTGTCGATAAGTTCTTGTGGGATGGGTTCTCCCGTTTTGTAATGACGGGCGTACACTTTCAGTACTTCGGGATCGGCAGCCCAGTTCTCCATAATTTGGGACGGGAGTTCCACGAAATCTCGGGGAACAGAGGTTCCTGATACTTTATTATATGTGCATTGTGACAATAGGCCGTGAAGGGCATGACCGAATTCATGGAAGAGGGTTTGTGCCTCGTCGAAGCTCAATAATGCCGGAATGTCCCCGGTGGGTTTGGTGAAGTTGCAGACGTTCGTGATGATAGGGGTTACTTTTTTACCCAGTGCGGATTGCTTGCGATAAGCGTTCATCCAGGCTCCTGAACGTTTGCTTTCTCTCGGGTGGAAGTCCATGTAGAGGATCCCGATGTGGTCGCCATTTGCTTCTTTCACCTCGAATGCCAAGGCGTCCGGGTGGGGAACGGGAAGGTCGGTACGTTGCGTGAACGTGATTCCATATAATTTATTGGCCGTGTAGAAAGCTCCTTCTCTGACATTTTCCAGCGGGAAGTATTGACGAAGTTCGTTCTCGTCCAGCCCGTATTTGGTTTTCTTTACTTTTTCCGCGTAGTAACGCCAGTCCCAAGGTTGTAATTTGAAGTTTTTGCCTTCTTTGCGAATCATTTCTTGAAGTTCTTTGGCTTCTTTTTTAGCGATCGGGAGGGCGGCGTCCCAGATTTGGTTACACAGGTTGTACACGTTCTCCGGGGTTTTGGCCATGTTGTTGTCGAGAACAAATGCCGCGTGGGTGTCGTAGCCGAGCAATTGGGCTTTTTGTACTCGGAGGGAAACGATCTTGGATATAATTTCTTTGTTATCGAATTCGTTGTCGTTGTTACAACGGTTGATGTAAGCCTTGTAGATTTTTTCTCTTAAATCCCGGTTGTCGGCGTATTGCAGGAAGGGGATCATGCTCGGGTTGTGAAGGGTGAATACCCATTTCCCTTCCAGACCGGCATTTCGGGCCGCGGTTGCTGCCGTGGCGATCACGTTCTCGGGAAGGCCGGATAAATCTTTTTCGTTATCGATGACCAGCTTGAAGCTATTGGTTTCGTTCAGCAGGTTTTCGCCGAATTGCAGGCTGAGCATGGATAGTTCGCTATTCAATTTCTTGAATGTTTCTTTGTCTTCGGGAGAGAGGTTTGCTCCACCCCGAACGAAGCCTTGGTAATATTTGTCGAGTACGGTTAGTTGTTCCGGGGTCAGGTTTTCTTTCTCCTTATTATTGTATACTGTTTTGATTCGTTCGAAGAGTTTGTCATTCAAGTTGATCGCGTCCCAGTGAGCGGTGAGTTTTGGAGTAATCTCTTTGGCAATGGCCTTGATCGAATCGTTCGTGTTCGCTCCTTGTTGGTTGCCGAACACGGAAGATACTTTGTTCAGTAGTTCGCCGGAAGTTTCGAGTGCGTCGATCGTGTTTTTAAATGTCGGTGCTTCCGGATTGTTGATAATCGCGTCGATTTCCACTTGGTGTTGCTTCATCCCTTCCTCGTAGGCGGGGAGATAATGTTGATTTTTAATCAAGTGGAAAGGGGGAACTTCATAAGGGGTTCCATACGTGTTGAAAAATGGGTTTTCATTCTTCACTTGCCCTGATTGGCAGGATTGCAGCGCTAGTCCTACGCAACAAACTAAGTAAGTGACTTTTTTCATTTTAAATTTCATTATTTGGTTTTAGAATGTGACAAATATAATTAAGTCGGGTAGAATATACAAATAAATGATTTTCTCCTTATTTTTGTGTCTTCAAAAATGGATAAGATTGATATGAGTATTCAAGAGAATGTTGCGACTTTTGTCACGAAGTTACCCAAGGTGATTTTGTTATGTGTTGTCATTTACTTGATTTCGCTGAATTTTAAGACGGCCAACGAGGTTTCGAAGGGCCAGGAGGCGAAAGCAGAAGTTTCGAATGTTGTCCCTTTGGATGCGGTGAAGAAATATTTTCCGACCTGCACGCGTGTTGAGAAAGTGAACGAGGTTCATTACGTTGTGAAGGCCGACGGGAAGACGATCGGTAAATTACTGGTTACTACCCCGATTGCGGACGATTTGATCGGTTATGCCGGGAATGTACCTTTGTTTTTGGCGGTTTCCGAGGAGGATGTAATTTTGGGGCTTACCTTGTTGGATAATAGCGAGTCGCCCGGTTTTTTAAGACGTCAGGAGAAAAAGAATTTGTTGTCGGCATGGGATGGTAAGACGTTGGAGGAGGCCGCGCTGCTGAACGTGGAAGCGGTGAGTGGAGCCACGATGTCGAGCGACGCTATCCGGGGAAGCGTGAAGAGGGCGTTGGAGTTTTACTTGGAACGTGACGGGGGAGGTTTTGACATGGATTGGGTGAAGTTGTTGCAACATGTTTTGGGGGGCATCGTGGTTTTGTTGGCATTAGCCAGTATGTTCTGGGGTAGCCGGATGAAGCGTTGGCGCTACGTGTTGCAGGTTGCTTCCGTGTTGATTCTTGGTTTCTGGTCCGGGTATTTCGTTTCTTTGGAGTTGCTGTTTAACTGGTTGTTGAACGGGATTCCATGGGGAGCACGTATTTTGTTGCCCGTGATTGCCGTGCTGGCGTTGGCTTTCCCGTTGTTCTTGAATAAGGCTTATTATTGCGCGTATTTATGTCCTTTTGGGGCAGCGCAGGAGTTGTTGGGAAAAGTGCGTAAGAAGAAAATAGCCCCGAAGGGCGTGTGGAAGAGTGTGTTTAAATATACCCGCGTGATCTATTTTATGGTGATTCTCGCTCTGTTGTTGTGGGGTATCCCGTTGGATTTGGCGTCGTTGGAACCTTTTCCGGCATTTTTATTGACCGCTGCAACGGGGTGGGTGATTGCTTTGGCTGTCATATTTTTACTTTTATCCGTATTCTTTGCCCGTCCTTGGTGTAACTATTTTTGTCCTACCGGGGCGTTGCTGGATATTTTGAGAAAGGCCGATACGAAGGCCAGTTTGGAGAGAAGAAAAAAAGTAATTAGGGAGTTTGTTGCTTTGGCAATATTCCTCGTGATATTATATTTTATCCTGAGGTAAAAAAAACTTGAAACTTTTTTACTGAAACATTTGATTGTTTGAATAAAAAGTGCGTAATTTGCATCCTGTTTGGAAAGCGTTTATAAAAAATACTGAGAGATGTCAAGAGTTTGTCAAATAACCGGAAAAAGAGCAATGGGTGGAAACCATGTATCTCACTCTAAAAGAAGAGTAAAGAGAACATTCTCGATCAACCTGTTCAAGAGAAATTTTTATTGGCCAGAAGAAGATAGATGGATCCGTTTGAATGTATCTGCAGCCGGATTGCGCCTGATCAACAAGAAAGGTATTAGTGCTTGTTTGAAAGAAGCTACTGCCAATGGTTTAATTAAGAACGTATAAAGTAAGAAGAGATGGCAAAGAAGAGCAAAGGAAACAGAATACAGGTGATTTTGGAGTGTACGGAACACAAAGAATCCGGAATGCCGGGCACGTCTCGTTATATCACTACCAAAAATAGAAAGAACACCCCCGAGAGAATGGAGTTGCGTAAGTACAACCCGATTCTGAGAAGAGTAACTTTACACAGAGAAATAAAATAATTAAGCTATGGCAAAGAAAGTTGTTGCAACACTTAAAACAGCAGATGGTAGGGGATATGCAAAAATCATCAAAATGGTGAAATCTCCGAAAACCGGTGCCTATACTTTTAAGGAACAAATGGTTCCTAACGATCAGGTGAAAGAAGCCGTGAAAAAGTAAGATTTAAGATCTTTATATAAGAAAGAGCGTCGTGAGGCGCTCTTTTTTTGTGTTCTTCGGAAACTACCCCCTCTAACTCCCCCTATTCTTATGATTTATGCAAATATTTCATGAATAAACAGGGGTATAAAATTGATCTTTTTTGATGACAGCAAACATTCTCGCGATCAGCTTTGCCCTGATCGCGTTAATGACCGTCATCTTGTTCTTTCCTTCCTTAACCTTTCTCTCGTAATACGCCTTTAACTCACCAGACTTCCTTCCCGTGATCGACAAGGCAGCCATGTGTAACAACGTCTTGATTTGCTTGTTCGCCCGCTGGGATACCTTGTTCCTGGAATGTTGACTGCTTCCCGAGGTGTAACGGAAAGGTGCTACCCCGGCATGACAGGCGAACTTGCGGGGATCATCGAAGCGCGTGAACGCTTCTGTCTCGATGATCAAGCAAAGGGCGACACTCGGCCCAACCCCCTCGACTGATAGCAACAACTCCCGCTGACGCCAGAGAACACGGCAGGAACGGATAATTGTCTCGACGAGTAGATCGATATCTTTGATCAATTTTTCCAGCTCTTCTATCAACCGTTCCAGTCTTTGAGCCTTCTCTTGATAGACTCGATCAAGCATGAACTCTCGTTGTTCGGAGAGTTGCCCCTTGTACTTGGCCAAGTCCGACTTGTAAAGGTCTTGCTCGTTCCTTAACTGCTTGAGGCGCTCGATCTCTTCCCGCGGACGCTGGTAATAACGAGCGTTGTCACTGAAACGAGAGGCGTAGCGAGCGATTCGGTGAGCATCGACCTTGTCATTCTTCCCACGTGAGAAGCCCGAAGAATACTTGATCCGCGCTGGATTTTCAAGCCATAAACCACAAGAGAGAGACTGGCAAGCGATTGACAGGGGGAAGGTGTACTGCCCCGTGTGCTCGGCACAGACTAGCAGGTTATCGATCGAGGTTTTAAAATCAACCAAGAACGTTTCCAGGAAACGACGTATCGACGGGATGTTATTGTTTACTACTTCTTCAAGAACTATCGTGCCGTTTAGCAACACGCAAAAATCAAGTTTCTTTTTACTAACGTCTACCCCGATAAAATAAAAGTTTTCCATATCTTTGTGTTTAGCAATTTGAAGAGGGAAAGGATATTGAACGTCACCTAAAAACCTTAACAACAAGAAAGTTAATTTCTTATACAGGTCCCCGTTCAAGAAAGCCAAGGTGTCCAAATAGGGGGATGAATCTGTTTTCAAACACAGCTCACGGTTCACACCTCGGTTTCCTTTCTTTCAAATTAGTTCATACTTTACAAATATAAATATTACTTTTTTATTCCATTTACTTTTCATGATACAAAGCTAAGGTTACACAGGGGGAGTTAGAGGGGGTAGTTTCTTTTTATATTTACTCCGAATTTCATCAGAACAAAAAAATCATGATTTTTTTACAGAAAGGTGTAACCTATCCCGGTAATTCCCGTTATACTCTATGTATTCACCATCAAGGAATGCTTCTTGATGATTGAAAACAGAAGAGTTAGTTTGAATAATTGAAAAAATAAAATTTCTCGATTTTTTTTCGAGAAAAACGAAACCTTTCTTTAGCAGTAACGTTAAAGAGGTAGAATAGATGATGAACTTATGATTTATTTTTAGCTGTTATTAGATTGAATCATCTAGCATAAAGAGAGGGGATAGCTTTGACTGAGGTTTAAGCTGATTTTCTGACAGAGTTCTTAAAAGTACTGGAATATATCCTACGGGACACCACGCACACACACCACACACACAGACGCACGCACACACACACACACATACATACAACATCTTTTCGTCAGTCCCAGAATATTCCATTTAAGACGCTACAGGGAATCCCTCCTTTTTTTATTTTTGATTTTCGATTCTTGATTCTGACCACACGTTTTACCATATATTTATTAGATTTCTTCTGTATCAGGTTTACACTTTTTTATTCGTAATTTGTAAATCATAAATTATAAATTTTTCTTTCATTCGAAATAGTTTCTCTATCTTTGTAAGTTGATTTTTAAGGAATAGGAATTCATGGAGAACAGAGAAGAAGATAACAATATAGCCATATTTGGTGCCAGAGAGCATAACCTGAAAAACATAGATCTGACGATTCCACGCGATAAGTTGACTGTAATTACCGGGTTAAGCGGGAGTGGAAAATCATCCTTGGCTTTTGATACGATATATGCCGAGGGGCAGCGTCGGTATCTGGAAACTTTTTCCGCTTATGCCCGTCGTTTCTTGGGAGGAATGGAACGTCCGGATGTGGATAAGATTACGGGGTTAAGTCCCGTGATTTCAATAGAACAGAAGACCACGAATAAAAATCCTCGTTCTACAGTCGGTACGACCACCGAGATTTATGACTTTTTGCGTTTGCTTTACGCTCGAGCAGGGGTGGCTTATTCTTATGCCACGGGTAGTAAGATGGTAAAGTACACGGATGAACAGATATTGGAATTGTTGCAGCGTGATTTTGCCGGACGACGTATCTTGTTGTTGGCACCCGTGGTAAAAGGGCGTAAGGGGCATTACCGGGAGTTATTCGAAAATTTGCGAAAGAATGGTTTTATCTCGGTACGGGTAGACGGTGAGTTGCGGGAAATGAAGATCGGGATGAGTGTTGATCGTTACAAGATGCATGATATTGAAATCGTGGTGGATAAGATTGTTATGGATCAGATCGATCTGAAACGCTTGAAAAATTCCGTGGCTACTGCCATGAAGCACGGTAAGGGGGTGATGATGGTAAAAGATTATGCGTCTGACGAGATTAAATATTATAGCCGCCATTTGATGTGTCCGGATACCGGGCTTTCCTATAAAGATCCGGCCCCGCATACTTTTTCTTTCAATTCACCTCACGGGGCTTGTAAGAAATGTAAGGGGTTGGGGTATGTCAACGAGGTGGCAATGGAAAAGATTATCCCGGATAATTCTTTATCGATTTATGCCGGGGGAATCCTACCTCTGGGAAAATATAAGGCTTCTCTTATTTTCTACCAGATCGAAACGATTTTAAGAAAACATGGTGCCGATATTAAACAACCGATCCGGGATTTGCCCGAAGAGGCCTTGACGGATGTCCTGTACGGTTATCCGGGGCAATTTCGTTTGGAGAACGCGGAGATCGGGGTGTCATCCAACTTTCTCACGACGTACGAGGGGATATTGAAGTATGTCACCATGCAGGAGGAAAATTCGACTTCCAAGAAAGCGAATAAATGGGCGGAACAATTTATTTCCGTGTCAACTTGCGACGCGTGTAACGGTCAACGCTTGAATCAAGAGGCTCTACATTTCTATATTAACGGGAAGAATATTTCCGAGTTGGCTAATATGGAATTGTCTGATTTGTACGAGTGGATCAGTAACGTGGAGGAGCATTTGGAGGATAAGCAGAAACAGATTGCCGGGGAGATTTTGAAGGAGATCCGGACGCGTCTGAAGTTTATGCTGGATGTGGGTTTGGAGTATCTATCCTTGAATCGACAGTCCATGACGTTATCGGGCGGGGAATCCCAGCGTATTCGCTTGGCGACACAGATCGGGTCGCAGTTGGTTAACGTGCTTTATATATTGGATGAACCGAGTATCGGGTTGCACCAGAAGGATAACCGGAAGTTGATTCATTCTTTACAGGAATTACGGGATAACGGTAATTCGGTGATCGTGGTGGAGCATGATAAGGAGATGATGGAGAATGCCGATTACATCGTGGATTTGGGGCCCAAGGCGGGAAGGAAAGGCGGGGAGATCATGGCTATCGGGAAATATTCCGATATTCTGAAAAGTGATAGTCTGACGGCACAATACTTGACAGGGAAGAAGATGATCGCTATTCCGGCAGAACGTCGTGTGGGGAACGGAAAGAAGATTTCTTTGAAAGGATGTACGGGGAATAATCTTAAAAATGTGGATGTCGATTTTCCTTTGGGAAAATTGATCTGCGTGACAGGAGTGAGTGGGAGTGGAAAATCTTCTTTGATCAACGGTACTTTACATCCGATATTGAGTGCTTATTTTAATAATGCTTTGGCCGTACCGTTACCTTATAAATCGATTGAAGGGATAACCGACATCGATAAGGTGGTTGTGGTGGATCAAAGTCCGTTAGGTAGAAGTCCTCGTTCCAATCCAGCTACTTATACGGGGTTGTTTACCGATATTCGAAAGATATTTGAGAAATTACCGGAATCACAGGTTCGGGGATACACGGCCGGACGTTTTTCTTTTAACGTGAGTGGGGGACGTTGTGAGGTATGTAAAGGTGCGGGTGTGAAGACGATTGAGATGAATTTTCTCCCGGATGTTTACGTGCATTGCGAGGCGTGTGATGGTAAGCGTTACAATAAAGAGACCTTGGAGGTTCGCTATAAAGGAAAATCCATCGGGGACGTGCTGAACCTGACGATTAATCAAGCGGTAGAGTTCTTTGAAAATTTACCTCACCTGCAATCTAAATTGAAGATGTTGCAGGATGTGGGGTTAGGGTATATCAAAATCGGACAACCTTGTACCACGTTAAGCGGTGGTGAGTCCCAGCGTATTAAATTGGCTACCGAACTTTCGAAGAAAGATACCGGAAGTACGCTGTATATACTGGATGAGCCTACAACTGGGCTACATTTTGAGGATATAAATATATTGTTGGGCGTGTTACAAAAACTGGTTGATAAAGGAAATACCGTGATTGTTATCGAGCATAATTTGGATGTGATTAAAGTTGCCGATTATCTTATCGATATGGGACCCGGGGGAGGTAAAATGGGAGGTACCGTTGTTTGCACCGGAACTCCGGAAGAAGTTGTCCGAAATAAAAAATCCGTGACGGCACCTTTTTTACGGGAGGAGTTGGGGATGAAATGAAGATCTTTATAATGTTTTTGTTGTATAAATAAAAACAAGCTGGCTGATATGAAGAATTTATTACGGGATAATTTGGAAGGTAATGTCGTTTTTAAGAAAATCTTTGCGACTTATTATGCCAGAATCGTTTATTTTGCCTTCCAAATTATAGGTGATCGGGCTGAGGCGGAGGATATTGCTCAAGATACTTTCGTGAATTTCTGGAATCAAAAAGAGCATGTGAGTCAACATGAAAGCGCAATAAAGAATTACTTGTATCTGACGGCTAAAAATCTTTGCCTTAATCAAATCAGACATAATAATATCGTCAAGGAGTATCAGACTAAAAATCAATTCCCCGTATTTGATGATACGGATATCGTGAATGCTATTGTTTCATCTGAAATTTCTTCCCGGATTTATCAAGCCATAGAAACTTTACCGGGGCAATGTCGGGAAGTTACTCGTATGGCCTACATTCTTGGATTGAAAAATCAAGAGATTGCAGATTGTTTACAAATTTCTATTAATAGTGTAAGAGCTCATAAACAACGTGCTATTCAGTTACTTCGGGATAAGTTGGATAAAAAAGATTTGTTGTTAATGATAATTTTTGAAAAAAAGTTGAATTTTTTTTAGTCGTTTTTTCTTTTCATGTGTCTTTATTATAAAACGAGATAGATTTCATGGATCGGAAAACGTATCATATTATACAATTGCTTTTTAAGTATTATCGGGAAACACTGGGTGTTTCCGAGAAGGCTGAGTTAGAGGCTTGGCTGGCAGAGGACGAGCGTAATCGAGAACTATTGAAAAGTTACGAGCATTTTTCCCGCTTTGTTCAAGATATGCACTTTTATGGAGAGACCGATGTGGAGAAGGGGTATGATCGTGTTTTCCAGAAAATCGAAACACAACGAAAGAAGAGGGTTTACCGGATGCGTTGGATTGCATGGGGACGTGTGGCGGCTTGTTTGATGGTCGTGGGTACATTTATGATATTGTGGCAGCAGGGGGCTAATGAAAGGGAACAGTATCCCATGATAGCTCTTGCCACCCCTGATCGTTCTGATGTGCAGTTGCAGCTTTCTGATGGGAAGACTATTTCTTTGGCTCATGTGTCAGAAGTAAAAGAGACCGATGGGAGAAATGTGGCAACAAATGACACGGCGGGAATTATTTATCAAAGCGAGCAGGGGAATGTATTGCGAGAGGAAGAGGTAATATATAACACGGTGATTACTCCTCGGGGGACGGAGTACATGTTGACGTTATCCGACGGTTCAAGAGTTTGGTTAAATTCCGATTCTCGTTTGAAGTTTCCGGTGAAGTTTTCTAAGGGAACGAGACGGGTTGAACTTGTTGGGGAAGGCTATTTTGAGGTAGCGAAGGATTCTTCATCACCTTTTATCGTGAATAGTGGAAAGTTAGAAATAAAGGTCACGGGAACTTCTTTCAATGTTACGGCTTATCCGGATGAAAAAATGGTGCAAACCACGCTGGTATCCGGTTCCGTTGACGTGAGTTGTCCGGAGTGTTCGAATTCTGAAAGTGTGTCGTTGGTTCCGAATGAGATGGCCGTTTTTGAAGCGGGGAGGCAAAAGATAGAAAAGAAGAGAGTTGATATCACTCCTTACGTGGCTTGGCATGAAGGCTTTTTGACGTTCCATGATGAGAGTTTAGGTTCCATCGCAAAAAAATTAGAACGTTGGTATGATCTTACTTTTGAATTTGATCAGCCGGAAACGAAAGAACTTGTTTTTTACGGGAGTATCAAACGACATGAAAATATCTCGCAGGTTTTGGATATGCTGAGATGCACAAATTTGATCAGTTTTACAATTATAGATTCGAAAACAGTACGCGTAACTCGATTATAAAAAACCATTATTTATTAAAATTAGACTATATGAATGAATTGAACGATTGGCGGCTAAAATCGTGTAGCCCGAGGTATATCTTTTTACGAAAGTGTTTTTTTATACTTATCGTGATGTTTTTCAGCATGGTGACAAGCTTTACTTCTTTCGGACAGACGAAGGAGCGGATTACTCTCAAGTTGGAGAATATGACATTGGAACAGGTATTAAAAAGGATAGACTTAGAGTCCGGCTATCGGATGTTGTACAACAAGGAGCTTGTGGCTCCGGTAAAAGGAATTACTATTCAGGTGAATAATGAATTGTTGGCTACCGTGATGGATAAATGTTTAGATGGAACGAATCTATCATACACGATTAAAGAGAATACAATTATTATTGCTAAAAAAGGTGCGGAAAATAGAATGAAGATGCCCACGACAATCGTTAAGGGGGTGGTGAAGGATAAGAAAGGAGAACCGTTAATTGGTGTTTCCGTCGTGATTGCCGGAACTGCAATGGGTACGGCGACAGATGGAAATGGTAATTTTTCTTTGCCGGTGAAGGATTCGACTGGAACTTTGTTGTTCACGTATATTGGTTTCAAAATGCAGCGGGTGGTATTTCACCGGGGCAAAGAGTTGCTGGTTGTAATGGAAGAGGATTTATCAGAATTGGATGCCGTGACCGTGATTGCTTATGGTTCTCGTAAAAATAGGGAATTAATTGGTGCTGTATCTTCAGTAAAGGCAGATGATATGAAGGAGTTACCGACTGCAGGTTTTGAAAATTTGTTGCAAGGGCGTATGGCTGGAGTGGAAGTTGTGAATCAGTCCGGGGCTCCGGGAGGAGGAGGAACATTGGTTGTTGTTCGGGGGTATAATACGTTTAATTCGCAGTTTGATGAACCTCTTAGTAATAGTGCTCCTCTTTACGTGATTGACGGTGTTCCCATGTATTCATTCACTTCTCCTCGTACGGGAACCAATACCATCGCGGAGATCGATCCGTCTATTATTGAGTCCGTGGAAGTGTTGAAAGATGCGGCTTCAGCTGCTATCTATGGTTCCAGGGCTGGAAACGGTGTTATTTTGATTACGACTAAAAAAGGGAAGCAAGGACATTCAACTTTTTCCGCTAATTTTTCATATACAGGTTCTATTTTCCCAAAAGCTCCGAAGCATTATGGTGGGATGATGGAACGCAATTATAATATAGCGGCGTTGAGAGGTTATCGTACGGCTAGTCTTTTTACGGGGGAATATCCCAATTCAATTGCAGATGCAAGTAATTTTATGGGGGGACAATATGATTATTTTTGGAATAAAGGTAATTCTATTGACAGAAATACGATAAAAGCACTTCGGGTTTTACAAGATAGTTTGAATCCATTTTATAATAATGCTACGGATTGGTATAAAGAGGCTTTCCGCACGGGGAAAATATATAATGTTAATTTGCAAGCTAGCGGGGGAACGGAGTTAATGCGTTATATGGTAGCAGCCGGGTATTATAGTGAATCAGGAATTATGTTGAGTAGTGATTTTAACCGGATGAATGTGAATGTGGGATTGAATATTCAACCTCATAAACGGATAAAGTTGGATACACGTCTTTATGCTGCTTATACGGATCGTAGTAGAGGAAAGTCTACGAATGGGAAAAGGTTGAATTATAAGGTTGAGGGATTAACCGTGGATCCGAGAACAGCCTCTTCTTTAACATTGAATTCTGGTGTAGTGAAAGATAAATTGTTAGAAGCTCTTAATGAACAGATAGATAAAAATAATTCTTATCGGTTCATGGGAAATATGGGGTTGAGTTTCGAGTTTATAGATGGATTGAATGTAAGGATAGATGGTGGTATTGATTATAATCAGAATAACCGTAACTTCTTTCGCCCTAGTACGATGGATGTAACTAATATGAATGAAAATTATATAGAAGAGGGAATTACTCGGAATATTTTCATGCAGGGTGAAGCTCTTTTGAATTACAGGTTTTCTATCCAGGAGAAACACAATTTTGAGTTATTATTGGGAATGTCTGTGGATAAATCTCAATTGTTTGAAAATGATGCAGATGCTCTTGGTACTCCAAGTGATTACATTCATTATATACAGGGGGTAACTTCTATTAAATACACGAATCCCGAATGGGGTGAGCCACAGCCTTATGAAACCGTGCATGCTTCTTCTAGTTTGGAAGAAAAGATAAATTTGAGTTATTTTGGTCGTTTGGCTTATAATTTTAAAAGTCGTTATTTGTTTGAGTTAACCTTGCGTCGGGATGGGTCTTCTGTTTTCGGTGAAGATCAACGTTGGGCAACATTCCCGTCGGTGGCTATAGGTTGGACATTTTCAGACGAGTCCTTTTTGAAATCAGTTGATTGGTTGAGTTTTGGAAAAATTAGAGCAAGTTGGGGACAATCCGGAGTACAGTTTGATAAGGCTTATCTAGCTCATGGATTGATGGGAATAGGTGCTATTTATGATGGAGAACGAGGAATGAGTGCTAGTGGTATATTGAATCGGAAGTTGGGTTGGGAACAATCCGATCAGTATGATTTGGGATTGGACTTGGATTTTCTTGATTATCGGATCAAATTTAAATTTGATTACTATTATCGTTATACGAAAGATAAATTATGGAATGTAAACCTGCCAAGTAGGGGAAGTTTTTTAGGTGGATTCTCTAAGCAATGGCGAAATGCCATGGAAGTTTCCAATGAAGGTATTGAGTTTGAGGTTACTTGTGATATTCTTAGAGAGACTAAAGTTACTTGGCGGAGTAAAATCACGGCTGCTAGAAATTGGAATCGTTTTGAAAAATCTTATTCGGGTAAAGATGAGGATTCGTTTATCATCGGTAAACCTCTTTTCAATATTTATCTATATAAAGACAATGGCTATTATAATTCACAGGATGAGGTTCCTGTTTATTATCAAACTGACGGATCTAAAAAGTATTTAATGCCGATGTATGCAACACAATATTTTACGGCAGGAGATCCTAAAATTATGGATGTCAATGGTGATGGTAGAATAGATATATCTGATCTCGTGAGAGTCGGTTCTTCCGTGCCGAAACTTTATGGCGGTTGGGCGAATGAACTGAAATGGCGG
>ERZ780149.2262-NODE-2262-length-18313-cov-5.302771_pt1 | contig 18313 bp, 19 predicted proteins | sample MGYA00511367_ERZ780149 | MGnify/ENA primary metagenome ERZ780149 (study PRJEB29588, sample SAMEA2153852) | human gut metagenome | biome: human gut; feature: human-associated habitat; material: faeces | place: Denmark | collected 2008/2010 ... | reverse complement strand
TTGCTTTTATTCAAAAAATTTAAGGAGAGAAATTTATGAGATTAGATTATGTTGTAACACTGAAAAAAGATTATACAAGAGAGGAAATCATTGCTCTGACAAAAAGTGTGGATGAGGCTATTTTAAGTCATGAGGCAATTGAATATCCTTTGCCACTCGAAATTGCAGTGGACAAGGTTACTACTTTTGAGCAAGAAGATTTTATGATGCATTATTATAAAGATAAAAGCCGTGCAAGAAGATTATATGCTGATTCAACATCGAAGCTGACTTTTGATGAATGGTGGGATAAAAATATCGAACTTAAACACGGTAAGGTTACTGTTAAACTTGAAAAAGGTAAATGGGGTCTATTGTGTAGAGGCGCTGCTTCTAAAGGAGCGTATGAATTGGTATGCACATTAAGAACACTTAAAATTCCTTTTAATTCAATCAGCTATTGGCTTAGAGATGAATATGATTCCAAAGATTTTCTTCCTGTGAAAGAGTATGTTGAGCAAAAATGATTTCTTGACGATAGATAACAGCCGACCCCATTTCGTTGGTTTTGTTTGCAATTTAATTATACGACATTCGGTCGGCTGTTTCTATACCTTTGTAGTGATAAAGGAAAATTTTTAGCCCTGCTTTTCCTTTGTTTATGCGCCTTTCGGCGTTTTGCTCAGGGCTATTTGTATTATGAAAGGAGGAATAATATAACTCCTTCACCGCGAATATTTTTACAGATTTGTTATCTCGACAATACGGGCAGAATACTTTGTATCGGGCAGTTTTACGGATAGCTTGCGGTTGGCAGGGTTGAATTTACATTTTGCCGCAGTATCGTTGGCAGGATAAGCAACCGTGACTTTGGCAGATGCTCCTGCATATTTTGACAGGTCAATAACCGCCGTCGTGTCCCAAGCATTAATATTCCATACCGCTAAAATTATCTTGTTTTCGCTCTTTAAACCGGTGCAGAAAAGTCCGTTCTGATTTATTGTAAATGTACCGCACGGCCATATCGGTAAAGCGGTAGTCAGGGTATCACGGTTTTGCTTGAAGAATTCAACACCCTCTTTGATTAAGTCGGCGTTAAGCTCATCGCATTTGTCAATTCTGCCCGACATATAAAGGTTGCCCAAAATGCCGGTTACCATATTGAAAATTGTTTCCTCGCCGTCTTTATAGGCTTCTGTTTTGGCTGTCCAGAATCTGCCGTCATCCGCTTTTTCCTGCTCGTTGTTGTAGCAAGGATAGGGGAATGACCAAATTCCGGCTTTTTCGGGCGGCATAATGGCTATACTGCCGGAGGCAATGGAAGGATATCTGTAAAACAGCTCTTGGTCGCTGGAGCTTTGGAGCTCAAAATGCTTCAATATATTATTATCGCATCGCATTGCACCGCTTCCGCAGTTTTCAATTATCAGGTCGGGGTGCTTGGCTCTTACTTCGTCGAAGAAGGAAATCAGGGCGTCAAAGCACTCAGGATATTCCACCGCAAGCGACTCGGAATTGCTTGAAAAGCCTATGCCTGTGGTTTGGTTATAATCGTTCTTGATAAATCCAACACCCATATCGCACAGCATATCAATAACATTGTGCAAATGCTTGCGGACGGCGCTGTCGCGCAAATCGTAAAATGCTCTGAAATTGCCGAGAGGTTTTCCGTGACGTTTGCAAAGGCAGTTTTCGGACAGAGTATATCCAAATCCGCCCATATTCTGACAACATTCAACCTCGAGCCAAATTCCCGGAATCATACCCTTAGCCTTTATGTACTCCAAAATGCCCTTTAGACCGTAGCCGGGGAATCTTCCGTCGGCAACCACATAGTCTCCGATTGCATTTTTTGTTGTATCCTCGTCGTCCCTGAACCAGCCGGCATCTATGCAGAATACCTCAAGTCCAAGCTCTGAGGCACTGTCGATAAGAGGAAGCAGAGTATGAGTACGCGGATTTGACCATATGCCGTTCATATAGCAGTTGTATGCGGTCAAAACCTTGTTGTCGGGGTAAGACGCAGCATTGGTTTCTCTTTTGTATTTCAAAAGCTCAGCAACAGCCTCTTCAAAGCCGCCGTCAACACAGCCGTAAACCGAAGGATTAGCGGTGTAGGTTTCGTTGCTTTTCAATGTAATAAACCAACCGTCATGGTTGATATCAGCGCAGGTTGCCTCCACTGCGATATAGCCGTCCTCGGCAAATCCTACCGACGGATTGGAAACCTTAATTTCCCATGAGCCGCTTGGCTCAAGCTCTAAGTAAAAGCTTTTGCCGGTCTCGCTATTTTCCAGAATAACCATTGGATAGTAAGAGCCGGTGGACCAGCTTCCGGTTGACCTTAAATCAAACGATTTATGGTTCATATGAGTAGTATTGGGATAAACACCAAGCTCAGTAAGACCGACGTGCTTCCACTGTGCCTCACCTTGCCATGTCATATTGCAAAAATGAACGATTACTTTCCCGTCGGCATACCACGGCAAAAGACCGTCAACGCAAAGTCCCGAAATAACAGCCGAGTCAGCCGATGTTAATACGACCGATTCGTCACCGATATTTTTATAGCTGACCGTCTGCTTTACCGAGGAGTTGGTTTTGAAAAACTCGTATAAAACCTCGACTTCTAATTTCATGTTTTTATACGTTACACTGTAAATGTTTTCTTGAAAATTCTCATTTTGCACTTTGTCAATAAGTTCAATTGACGTATTCGGGCTTGTGAAAAGCGTCGGCTTGTTCCCGTATGAAAAAGACGCCCCTTCAAACGATAACTTAAAATTGTAACCCGGTGTCAAATTTGAACCGCATTCGGGGACAATAAGCTGTTCTATTCTGTCAAACTCTTTCATAACATATACTCCTGTCTGCTCCGATGAAAGCTGTAATTTTAAGAATTCTCCATCATTATAAAATTTATGTAAATTCTTGTCTAGCGGTTTTTGGAAGTTATGGACATTTAATTTATTGTGTGTTTCCATATTTCAGATACAATATGATATTGCAATTAAAGGCATTTTAATATGTAATCATTTTACAATACTTTTCTATGGAGGTCAATAGTAATGATTAAAAACACACCGCCTATGGGCTGGAACTCATGGAACACCTTTGGTGCAAACATTAACGAACAACTGATTTTCGATACCGCCGATAAAATGGTCGAAACAGGACTTTTAGAGCTTGGATATGAATACCTGGTAATCGACGATTGCTGGTCGCTGAAAGAACGTGACGAAACCGGGCGTCTTGTTGCCAATCCCCAAAAATTCCCCCACGGAATGAAAGCGGTTGCCGATTATGTACATTCAAAGGGACTTAAATTCGGTATGTATTCCTGTGCGGGAAATCTTACCTGCGGGGGATATCCGGGAAGCTTTGAACAAGAGTTTATTGACGCGAAGACCTTTGCCGAGTGGGGTGTAGATTTCCTTAAATACGATTACTGCTATCATAGCAAAATTATTCACGGCAAATATCTCTACCGACGTATGGGTCTTGCGCTTAAAAACTGCGGTCGCGACATTCTTTTCAGTGCCTGTACATGGGGTGCGGACAATATCGCCGAGTGGATTCGCGAAACGGGCGCTAATATGTGGCGCTCAACAGGCGATATTTTCGACACCTGGGAATCGGTAAGAAAGCTTACTGAGCAACAGGACGCAATTCTTCCCTACGGCGGCGCGGGTTCCTTTAATGATATGGATATGCTTGTTGTGGGAATGTACGGTAAGGGCAATGTTGGTCTTCAGGGGCTTAACGATACTCAGTACAAAACTCATTTTTCAATCTGGGCATTATTGGGCTCGCCTCTTATGATTGGCTGTGACATTCGCAATATGAACAAGGAAACCCTCGATATTCTTTCAAACAAAGAGCTGATCAAAATCAATCAGGTCGCCGATTGCCGTCAGGTATTCAAGCTTTCACTTTTTGAAGGCAGTAATATTAAAGCTTATGCCCGCACCCTTGAAAATGGTGATATGGCGGTTGGATTCTTCAATTTGACTGATGAAAAGGTGACTGTTAAGTTTCTGCTTGACGAGTTGGGACTTCCCGAAAGCACGGGAAAAACTCTCGAAATGCACGAAGTTTGGAACGGAGAGACCGTAACCGTTAAAAATGGAACATTAATTAGGTGTATAGAGGCATTTGATTCATTGGTATACCGCTGCAAGGTGGTTGACGCGTAATGCCGCGCTGTATTCGCTGTGGTAAAGAGCTTAACACCATTGACATCGGCGCTTATAAAAAGTTTATTAACCGAGGTAGCACCGAGTTTATGTGCAAAAGCTGTTTGGCTGATGATCTTAATGTGTCAGAGGAGCTTATAGATAAAAAAATCGAATATTTTAAAAAACAAGTTTGTACCTTGTTTTTGTGATACTAGGATAACCTTATTCGCCCGCAAACTAAATTCGGTAATCACAGGATAGACCGACCTTAACTCTGTATTTATCCAGAGAGGGTCGGTCTTTTTTTACATAAACCCGGGGAGACAGGGGACGCTTAGACCTCAAGGCTTCGGACACACGGGTCGGTTCTATTGTGTTGTGGTGACACTCCTTGTCTCCCCTTATCTCCCTAATTCATCTGCGGTAACGGGCAGGCGTAACTCCGCGCTTTTTCTTAAATATGTTACAAAAATAGTGTTCGTCCGTAAATTTCAGCATATCCGAAATTTCCCTTATCGAAAGTCCCGAATTTTTTTAAAGATTTTCCGCCGTCCTGATTTTTTGTTCAAGAATATAAGAATAGACCGTTTCGCCGTACTCTGATTTGAAAATTCTCCCGAGCTGGGACACAGAAAAACCGGCATTTTGCGCTACCGAAGCGGCGGTTAGCTTTTCATATATATTGCCATCGATATACGCTTTAATTTCCGCCGCGGGTTTTTCGGATTTTTTTTGTGAGTTTGCCGCAAGCCGCTGTACTATACGGTGAAAAATCAGCGCTCCCTTTTCGTTTATTCGGTTAATATCTGTCTCGCCAAGGCAAAAATCAAAAAAACTCATCGAACAAATCCTCTGCCGAGATATTCTTAAAATGTATTCGGTTTTCAATGCCGTAAGCAGATAGAAGTTTATTACAAAGCGTACCTGTAACATTAAACCATTTCTTAGTCCAAGGATTGTTTCTGTCGGAATAATAATTATGCTCCATTCCTGAGGGAAGAATATATGCGTCGCCTTTTCTAATATGATGCTCTTCTCCGCCGCACATAACCGTTCCCTCGCCGCCGCAAACATACTCGGCAACATACAATTCGGAGCATTTACGGTATTGTTTATAATTCGGATCGGGGTAGGTTATACCGGCGAGATTGACCTCAAAAGCGGCTTTTGTATTAATATCACCGGCAGATAAATAAAACATTTTTTCCATATGCTTAAAATCCTCAAATTTGTGCTTAAAAAACACATTTAATTATCCTCATAACAATCTAACGGTTTGTGAAAAAGACGGGAATACTTCTGTTCCGTCTATAATATCAACTAAGTCCCTTTGACTCTCTTCGTCCAAATAAGAGAGTTCTACAGCAGGCTGCATTTTCATCCTGCCTTTATCTACAAAATCAAGTAGTTCAGGAATAAGTTCAGTTAATCGGATATATCGTGCAACTTGTGCAGCACTTTCTCCGATTTGCTCACCAACAATTTCCCTGGACTTTTTCGACTTGTACTCAAGTTGAGCACAAGTTAAATCATTGCGCTTTCCCTGCCTTTTAATAGCTTCCAATTTCATTTTATATGAGAAAGCTTTTTTCGCTTGGCAGTATTTTTGAACGTTGACAGTTACTATCTACCATCATGATGATTGCTTCATCATCACCTACATCAACTATAATAGCGCGAATTTTTTTGATTTTTAAAATTTCATATGCCCTTTTTCTGCGGTGGCCGGAAATCAATTCATACCGACCATCAGCTTTGTTGCGCAAAATTACGGGATTAAGCAGACCGTTAGCCTCAATGCTGGCGGTCAATTCCTTCATGTCTTCATCATCAAATACATGGTATGGGTGATTAGGGAAACTGTCTATTAAATTCAGTCTAATATCAGTTTCGCCGGTCCTTGTAACACCGCTGTTGATTTTTTCTTCCATTTTTAGCTCCTTTCGGGGCTTCCGGCACAGAAAAAACCGGATCCCCATTACAAATAATTTTTGTAAAGAAAATCTCGGTTCTTAATACGATGTTTTATTCTTTTTCGGTATTAGTTGTAGGTTCAAGTCCGGTTATACCGAAAACATTGATGAAAAATTGCCCTGAAAGTAACAATTCTAATTTTCTCTATAAAACGATGAAAACCCTTGAAAAATCAAGGGTTTTCACATCCAGTTCCCTATTGAACAGGAATTATGGTGCGAGTGACGGGACTTGAACCCGTACGTCGTACAACACACGCCCCTCAAACGTGCCTGTCTGCCAATTCCAGCACACTCGCAGTTGTAAGCGCTCATAACTTTCGAGCGCTCGATTATTATATCATTACACTGCATGAATGTCAACACTTATTTCGACATTTTTAATATTTTTTTATTTCAAGTCTTTGAGAGCACACCGGTGCTTTCTTACCGCTTCATAATATTAAGAACAACCAGATAAACACCAAGCAGCAGCAGCGACGGATTCGAAGTATTTTTCACTGCAACCGCCGCACCTGCAACAACCGAGCCCACAGCCGTAAACAACGATATAAACGAAAAAACAAATTCCGGCGAACGCAGCTTTAATGATCTCAGCAGTATCAGCATCAGCGTTCCGCCGTCAAGTCCCTTAACAGGCAGCATATTTACCGCCCCTACTATAAGCTGCACAGCCGCAAATGCATAAGCGGTCACGCTGCCTGTCACTCTGCCGACAAGCAGCAGCAAAATCGCTGCGGCAAAATTAGCGGCTGGTCCGGATACTGCAATAAATGCGCTGTCAGCGGCAGTCTTATATGCATTTCCCGTTATAAGTATGCCTGCCGGACAGCATTTAACCGATCCCGGTGCACAGCCGGAAATTTTCATAGCTGCCATATGCCCCAACTCATGAAGTGTTGCAGCAAAAAGCGAGGCAGTCATAAGACCAGTTCTGTCCATTATCAGAAGAAATGCGATCATAACCGCAAACGGTACTGAAATTTCAAATGAAATTTTAAACAGTCTGAATTTCATACGGCAGTCGTCTGATCCCCCAATATCCATCTCGGGTCAATCCTGCATCCGCCTACTCTTATTTCAAAATGCAGATGCGCGCCCGTAGACCGCCCTGTGCTGCCCACAAGAGCCACCGTCTCTCCCCTCTTTACATATTCCCCTTCCCTGGCTACAAGTTCACTGCAATGCCCATAAAGCGTTTCTACGTTATCGTTATGCTTTACTATTATATAATAACCGTATGAGTCGCTATAGCCTGCCGCGGTCACCCTGCCGTCATATGCACACATTATGGGCGTCCCGGTGTTCGCACCTATATCTATACCGCCATGCATACAGTACTGACCGGTTACCGGATTTGTCCTGAACCCGTAATCCGACGTCAGTTTGCCTGATACCGGCCACAGAAAAGTATTTACCGTATTCCCGACTGCCGCCACGGTTTTTGCTGTTTGCGGATTATTTATGTACCCGGTAACCGTCCCTTCAATGGATTATGACTTTGAGGAAGAATTCTTTCCTCAGTTCATTGCGAACCGAGATATGATGATCAAGATGATGAATGATCTGCCGATACACGGAGGTGAATAAGATGGCTGAAGAACGTAACAATTATCAAATTGCACGTAAGGATGCAAAGAATTGCTTTGTTGAGAGTTTGAATGACTGCTTCCCGATTGGAAGAGTACATTTTGCCTTTGCAACCTATGATGTCAATCGACCTGCAGGTCAGCGCCAGACCAATAACATTCATATCTACATTGCTGTAGATGTATTTTCCTTGAGAACAACCGTTGCAGGATCCACGCTGTCAATCCAAGAGCCTGTCGAACTTACCCGTTCATTGCAGGACCTCTGGAGAACGGTGGATACGAATATCTTATATCCTACGAACGCAAGCAGCATTTCAATGGTCCTAAGGTACACACTAAGACTTGGATGAAAAAGCGTTTTACGCCTGAAGACCAAGCGTTTCTGAGTGTGGATTTTAGAACAGCACGTGAAATCGCACAACTATTACGAAGAGTTCCCGAGGAGAACAAGGTTCGAGCACTATTGTGCTTCCAGCGTCTTAAGTATGGAGACTTAGATCTGGATAAGCCATTTCAGCCTCAGTATGAGGAGAACATTCAATGCTTACTTCAATTCCTCAGGGAAATCACAACCGAAACTAAGTCAGTATGACACAATCCGAAGGGGTGCAGCAATGTGCCCCTTCATTCAGAATAGGAGAATTATTATGGATCCGAGATTAAATCGAATATTGCAAAACAGAGATAAGATGCTTATTGGCATCGATGGTACATTCCAGTTTAACTGTAATCAGTGCGGCAAGTGTTGTATGAACCGTGAAGATATTCTTTGCACACCGAAGGATGTGTTCAGAATCTCAAAGAAGCTCGGTATCTCTACATATGATTTCATCAAGAGATATTGTGACTCTTACCTCGGTGACACGTCACATATGCCCATTGTTCGTATCGTTCCTCACGACGCAGCCGGCCACTGTCCGTTGCTCGAAAATAATAAGTGCGTTGTACATGAGTGTAAGCCCGTAGTTTGCGCTATGTACCCAATTGGCAGAACAATCTGCATCGACACTTCCGTGAAAGACCCTAAAGATATGAATGTCAAGGATATTGAGTATCTATTCACTCATCCTATCCGTTGCGGTAAAACAGAGTCGCATACGGTAAGAGAGTGGTTGACGCAGTTTGACATTCCCATCGAGGATGAGTATTTCATTCAGTGGCATAAAACGATCTCCATACTCAGTCCGCTAATCCAAAAGGCAATCACGAAGATACGGGTGGACAGTATGAATCAGATCCTCAACATTATCTTCGTTAAGCTCTATATAGGATCGGACTGCATGTCGTCGGAACTGTCGCCGCTATTACCGCCGCCGGCGTTTTCCGGCTCGTTTTCCTCCAATTCGCTGGCTAAAGGCTCGCTGCTGTCTGAGCTGACATCTTTCTCATTCGGCTTGAGAACATCGCTTACAAGCGTGATATCATCAAATTTTTTGTGATATAAAGCGGACAATTCATCATACATTTTACCGCCGAAAATTCTGATTCCGGCCGCAAATCCGAGTATTATCAGCACGGTAACGATCTGTAGGATCAGTATTGCAAACCGCGTATCGGTTGTTTCCCTCTTATCTTTGGGCATATTATCCTGCATATAATCATCCTTTCATTCGGGCTGATTATATATATGCAAAAAAGCTCGGACAAAGCACCAAATATTAAAAAAATACCGCCGACAGGTATATCTTTACCATGTCGGCGGCAGCTATATTTTAGTTATATGAGATACTTCCGTTTGTCACAAAAACGCCTTTTATGTATTTGTCGGTCGGCACACTGTCATAGTCTACACCCTGAAGTTCCAACAGCTGAGACAGAGTGCAGAAGCGGTATCCCTTTTCATAAAGAGCAGGCAAAACTTCTGCCAAAGCGTCAAGCGTAACGCCGCTTGTATTGGTTGAGTGACAGCCAATTATCGAACCGCTTTTGAGGTCTCCTGCAGTCAGAGCATTGACAATGCTCTCTTTGGTAGATACGCCTCCCGGATAGTCGCTGAGGGCGATAGTTGACGCTATAGCCGGCATTTTTATTGACGGCAGATAGTTCCACATATATTGATTTTCTGAATACCCACCGCCTCTGAAGAATTTACAGTCGTAGCCGAGATTTTCTTTGTACCACGCGTTTACATTTTTAATTTCTTTTTCGGTCTCACTTCTATTTTCTATTTCGGAGAGGGTCGAATGATTGTCGGAATGGTTTGCAAGCTCATGTCCCTTGAGCATAGCATATTCCGGAAGCGACGCACCGTAACCTCTGAGGCCCCGTCCTGTAAAGAAAAATGTTGCTGCACCGTAGTACGCATCAAATGAATCGATTATCTTGGTCGTGACATTGTCGCCAACCTCTGAAAATACCGGTCCGTCATCAAATGTGAATGCAATCAGTTTATAATCCTCCGGATGCAAAAACCACTGATTGTCATTATAATATTTCAGCTTTACATCGTCTATATCATATATTGCTTTGCTGCCCGAATTGCCGGACACGCTGTTTTTGACATCGACCTGAGACATGTCGCTTACCGCAAGCTTATATTGGAACAGCTCCGAAAGTGTCACAAACCTATACCCTTCCGAATAAAGCTGCTTACATATCCTATCGAGAACACTCGCTGTCGTTGCAGACGTGCCATGCATAAGGACAATTTTGCCGTCATAGGCGTAGTTTACAACTGCGTTGTATATATGTTCCTCTGTCGTTGTATCAGACCAGTCAGAAACAGCTGTATTGGCGTTTGTGCCGCCGTTTACATCCTGATTTCCGGCTATAAGCGGCATATTGACCGTTGAGCACGCCTCAAAAATTATGTCGTTTGTAGTAAGGTTGCTCGCCCTTACAAACTTCATGTCATAATTCAAAGCGTCCTTGATTTTATCGTTAAGCGGCTTTATCTGCTCGTTTATATAGTCATCTGCTGAATATCCCGGACGGTTCTCAAGGTATCCGCTTGAAATATTGGCGTGGGTATATGTGTGATTTCCAAGCTCAAACCCGTTGTCAAGCGCATACTGCAGCTGATCTGTCCCGTATTTGTTGACACTAATGCCGGTTATGAACATTGTGCCGGCTCCGCAGTACTTTTTCAGTGTGTTTATAATCTTAACCTGCGGATTTGAAGGATTGGAAGCGTCAGACGCGGTCGGTCCGTCGTCAAAGGTCAGAGCAATCAGCTTATAATCCTGCGGATGCTTTTTCCAGTCGCTGCTCGGTGTTTCGTCAAAATCGACCGGTATCTGCGCGTCATAATCAATATTCATAACACGATACCTTGCCGTGATCTCATACCACGACACTTCCCCTAACGTATAATAGGAATATGTACCGCCCGTGCGTACATACATGACCGATGAGAACCTGTGGTAATAAGCATTTTTGCTGCTTTCGGACGAAAGTCCGGTAAGAATCAGCTGATATGCCGTCTGGTCGTTGGTCTCGGAATAAACGATGTCGGTTGTTCCCTTTTTGTAGCACGCGGCGTGGCGTACATATGACGAAATATTGCCGTCGAGCTTATACCAGTCCGGATTATTGCCGACCGCATGTGACGGTGCTGCGACAAATCCGATCTCGTCGGCTTTTGCCTTTATATCATTTGAAATTATACCTCTGAATCTCAGTCCTGCCGAAACATAATCGGTATTATCATCAGCCTTGGTTTCGGTCCTTATCGAATAGGCGGTATCAATGCTCTGCTCGTCTGCAACAGCGGAATCAACCGTCTCGATCTCTATTATCTGAAGGTTGTCAAAATATACTGTGGCATTGTTCGCGCCAAAAAGGAAGTGTATATCCTTGCTCCAGAAATTGCTCTGATAAGATGATATATCAGCCAAAAGAGCCGGATCGGATGTGTCGATCACAATACCGTAGCGCGCCCACTTCTTCGACATTTTAAAGTTCTGATATGTAGTCCTGGTGCCGTCTATATAAAGTTCGACCCCCAGATCGCTCGTCTGCCAACCGGTGAAGAAATATCTGCAATATACGGTATTTGAACCGTTCAGTCCGATTATCGTATTTATCTCGGTATCGTCCGACTCCGATCTTGCATCATAATATATATAGTATTTTCTGTTTTCCTTAATTTTAAAATCTTCAAAGCCCAGACGCGCTATATTTCCTGCAACCAATTTCAACACGCTTCCGTGCTCACCGTCCGTAACTACAGAAGTTTCCGTACATCCCGAAGCTGTAATATACGCGTCGGCAGCCGTGTCATCCATGGTATGCAGACGGCTTTCGCCATATTCATACGATGTCACTGTCTGCACGGTAAGATTATCTATTGCAAGATATGTATCGTAGCTGCCGTTCCAGCCGGGATGCATACCGATAGCAAGCGGCTCGGTCTGATCGGCTTTTACAGTAAAGGTATAATAAGCCGTCTGCCATTCGGTATCCTCGGTCAGAACGGTTGATGTATCGCCGAACGAGCAGGTTGCAGGACTTGAGTCTATCAGCGTTGCTCTTTTTGCAAGGTCATAGTCCGAAATAGATGCTGCAAGAGGATCGGGCAGGAGCCAGATGCTCATTGTTCTGCCGACGCCGCCCGAACCGGCAAGGTATTTGTAATCATACTTCAAACGATAGGTCTTGCCTGCCTCGCAGTAGAACAGATCGTTTCTGGCATTATTTTTAAGGGTCTCGTCACTGCTGCGCTGAGTTACCGGATTTTCACCGACCGTACCGTTTTTACCTATATAAAACGTACCGCCATTGTTGGCTTTATTATATAAATAAAGGTAACCTCTGTCTTTATCATAATTTATTGTTGTAAGACCTCTGTGCGACGGTATACCGTATGGCTCAAGACCGTCGAATGTTAGAGAAACGCTTGTTGTTTTAGTCTCAACTGTGCCTTCCAGTGCATTGGACGTACCTGCACATGCAAGCATAGATAAAATGCATGCAAAACCCAGAACGATACTCAAAGCTTTGCTTAATTTACGCACTATTTACACCCCTCAAACTGTTTTTAAGTAAGTGTAGCACAAATTAAGCATATATGTCAATAAATTTGGTGATTTTATAATAATTTTTGTTGATTATATCAAATTATTTCGTTTTTTATAAATCGTACGATATCTTTTTATCTCCTTCATCGCCGACAAGGGTCAGCTTTTTTCCGTTCACTTTAAAATTATATGTAAAATCTCTTATATTTTCATTTTCAAAATCGATGCTCAAAACATCGCCATTTATTGAATAAGTAAAAGCGTAGCTGTTTTCGGGAAGCTCAAGCAACCCGTTTCCATCGCCGTTAAAGCTGTAATATCTCACTCCGTCAAGGTCCCACCTGCCGCTCAGAGAATCTTTGTTAAAGCACAGCTTAAAAAAGAGCAGTGCCGCGACGGTAATTATTAATGCACCCGACAACAGTATTGTACATAATTTGAACCGTTTTAAACGTTTGCTCTTTGCTTTAGCCGGAATACTATGGCGACCGCTGCTGTCCTTCGGCTGAGATCGGCTGTTTCGTCTTACAACATTTCTATGCTTACCGCTATGGTTGTTCATTTCATCAACTCCGTTTGTATATCGTTTTCCTAAGAATAATACACAATAATGTTGTTATCTTTCAAAAAAAGATATCGTTATTACCTGCAAAACGGGCGGCAGCGGACAATATCCGTCACCGCCCGTTCTTATACTTCCTGTATAAAGGCAGATTATTACTCAGCTTTCTTTCTTCTTGTGATAAGAACAGCCATTGTCACCAGCCCTGCGACTGAAACGAGCAGCAGAACTATCCACACTACAGGATTGCTTGCATCTCCGGTTGCAGGTACATACGGAGTTTTGCCGGAATCGTCGCCAGGATCGGTAGGTGTCGGCGGAGTAGGCGGAGTGGGCTTTTGTGCGTTGTAGCTGTTTGTGAACTCAACAAGAGCCTCGCCCGGCTGATCGTCGGTCAGAACGGTCTCTCCTACCGGCTCATATTCGTCGCCAACCTTGCGGTATACTCTGAAGCCGGAGAGTATGTTGTCGCCGAACTCGGGAACTACTCTGTAGACAGTCTCGTCATAAGTCCAGCCCTTGGTGCTTCCCTTAACTTCGGTAAAGTCAAAACCGTCGCTGATGTAGTTTATTTTGCTTTCCTTGATAGTGAATTCAAACGAATCGGTATAGGTCTTCTCACCTTCGGTCTCAAGAGTATCCTTTACCATTGTGCAGTCAAGATCATCCGGAATTTCGGATATTGCAAACTTGAAGATCTCCTTAGTGGGATCCATTTCGCCGGTCTTTTTGACAATGACCTTGAGCGGCAGCTAGATCCTCACATCTTTGTCCTCAAGTCTCGGCACCATGATATGTCCGCAAGCATCGCACTTGACGTCGTTCTCATAATCAGGCTCATCGCGATCGGGAGTATGAGCGGCGGTCGCGTCATAGGCGTCGTGGTACTGGGATCATTATAGCACAATTTTTAACACTTACAAGCATTTTAAGCATAATTTTTACAGAAATTTTGGAAGAAAGATCAAAAAGCAGAGGCTGCCGTACCGACCGACTGCCTCTGCCTTTAAATGTTGATATCTATACCTCTTATATCAGCTATTGATGTAACGTCCAGTAAGTATTGCACCAACAAGTGAGGCTATAAAAGTGACCGGTGCGAGCCTTACGAAAAGCCATTCAAACACATGGAACGCCGTCCCTAAAACAGCCGTTTGCGGATTGTTGTAGTTCCAGCCAAGATACGGGCTGTTTAAAAACAGCAATAAAATTAAAATCATCACCGAAACAACGCAAACAGATATAAACAGCCAATGCAGTATTTTTCCTCTTACCGTCTTTTCCCTCGCAAGCTGCAGATTTATCACCTCAAGCCTTTCGGAAATTGCTTTGAGGTTGTCTGCCTCAGACACTGTCACGGTTTCACCGAGCAGGGTGCTGACAGGCGCTCCGAGCGCTTCTGAAATTGTGATAAGCATATCCGAGTCCGGAACAGACAGTCCCTGTTCCCATTTCGAAACGGTCTGGCGAACCACATTCAGTTTTACTGCAAGTTCCTGCTGAGACAATCCTTTTGATTTTCTTAAAGCTTTTATGTTTTCGTTCAACACAACGGATGACCCCTTTCAAAGTTGTTACCGTCATTGTATCAGAGAACAGCCGTTGCCGCAAGCAACGCATGTTAACATTTGCGTTTTATCCGTCCTGTTTTTCAAAAGTTGCCCCCTTCGTCATACGGAAGGTGATCAGCACCATGGTTATCATCAGAGCAAAGAAGAAAATGAGATACACCGGCATGACCGAAAAGCCTATTTTGTTTCCGATAAGTCCGAAAAGCGGCGGTATAAATGTTGAACCGACATACGCGCTTGCCATCTGTATGCCGATAATGGCACCTGAATTTTCCGCCCCGAAATTATAAGGCGTCGAATGGATTATGCACGGATATATCGGCGCGCAGCCGAAGCCTATTACAAGGAAGGCTATAAACGCCGCTATATATGAGGAAACCGGTATAAACAGCATTAGTATTCCAAGGCTGAAAACGCATGTGCCTAAAATTATCATTTTTCTGTCGCCCAGCCTGTCGGTTATAAAGCCGCTCAAAAATCTGCCGGCAGTGATGCCGATGTAAAACAAAGCAGCAAACGAAGCGGCGCGTTCAGCCGGTATACCCTTTACCTCGGCAAAATATGTGCTTGCCCAATGCATTGCCGTCGCCTCGGCGGCGCAGTATGCAAAAAAGCCCGTCAAAAGAAACGGGACGCCTTTTATCTTCAGCGCACCTATAAGTCCGACACTTTTTCCGCTTTCACTGTTTTCCTCTTTATTGACATTCCACACAGGCAGCGTTACTGTCAGAAGCAGCGCTATTGCAAGCTGAATAAAACCAACTGTGCGGTAGCTGCTGTTCCATGTGCCGCTTTTAAGTGCATGACCCATTATGAAAGGACTGATGATGGTGCCCACTCCCCAAAAGGAATGGAGCCAGCTCATATGTTTGGCTTTGTAATGGAGTGCTATGTAGTTATTGAGTGCCGCATCGATGGCGCCTGCTCCGAGACCGTAAGGCACAGCGAATGCAAGCAGCATCCAAAAGCTGTTTGAAAACGAAAAGCCAAAAAGAGCGATAACGGTCAAAAACACACTTGCGACGGTCACATACCTCGTGCCGAATTTTCTGGTCAGTTTATCTGATAAAAGGCTTGATATTATTGTACAGCCCGATATAACCATAGATACTATTCCCATAAATGATACCGGAACGCCGAGTTCCGCGTGCATGGCAGGCCAGCCGGAGCCTAAAAGCGAGTCCGGCAGCCCGAGGCTTATAAACGCAAGATATATGAGTGCAAGCAAAAGTAAGTACATAAGGTCACCTTCATTTAGGCTGGGGTGAAAATGCCGGATAAGTAAAAATCCCCATTCTTACGAATGAGGATTTTTTGGTCGAGGTGACAAGACTTGAACTTGCGGCCTCTGCGTCCCGAACGCAGCGCTCTACCAAACTGAGCCACACCTCGTTTTGAGCACCACGTTATTATATATGTTTTAAATGTTTTTGTCAAGACCTTTTATTGATTTTTAAAAACTTTTTGTTAATAGCCCCTGCACATATGCAGCCCGCGGCACAAAAGGCACCGCAGGCTGCCTCTGCTTTATTCGGTATCAGACTTGTCGTCGGGATCAGCGCTATTCTCACTGCTGTCTGCATTGGGATTTATGCCGGTTATTGAGTTTCTGCTCTTGTTATTTACAAGTACGGCAACTACCACCGCAGCAGATACGGCAACCACAGCCGCTGCCGCTGAAACGACTATCCAAATGATCGTATTTGCGTTTGTATTTGTGTTTGTGCCGTCTGTACCGTTTGCGGTCCCTGTCCGGTCGCTTCTGCCCGGCATATTGGTACCGCCTGCATTGCCGCCGCATGCATCGTGCTTGTGTGGATAGCCGTGCTATTCTTTTCAAGGCGCGCCATTGATCCGGTTGTTAAGGCGTCCGAGCGGCAAAAACAGTTTATAACCGATGCAAGTCATGAGCTTAAAACGCCTATAACGGTCATAGCAACAAGCCTCAAGGTGCTTGAAATGGAAAACGGCAAGCAGAAGTGGCTCGACAAGGCGGTGTCTCAGACCGAAAAGCTGACCGAGCTTGTAAACTCTCTCGTCACACTGTCGCGCATGGATGAGGAAATCACTCCGCTTAAAATGAGCGATTTAAATATAAGCAGTTCCGTTTCGGAGGTCGCGGAATCATTTGTTGATTTTGCAGCGTCCAAAGGGCACATGCTTAGCATCGACATAGAGCCGGATATCGTATATCACGGTGATGAATATGCGGTGCGGCAGCTTGTATCAATACTGCTTGACAATGCGGTAAAATATTCTATAAAGAACAGTGAGATAACATTTTCACTTGCAAAATCCAAAAAAGGCGTTACGATCACAGCCGAAAACAAGTGCGGCGGAATTTACGACGACATAAAGAAGCTGTTCGACCGTTTCTACCGTCCCGATAAATCAAGAAATTCAGCCACGGGCGGCTTCGGGATAGGGCTGTAAATAGCCCGTGCCGTTGTTGAAGGGCACGGCGGACACATACATGCCGAAAATGCCGACGGCGATGTGATACGTTTTGTAGCAGAGCTAAGGTAATTTAATTGTATTTAATATAATATAAAAAAACCGATCCCGTTGACATCTGATAGTGTCAGAGGGATCGGTTTTTAAAATATGTTTTAGTTTAAAGGTTTAGAAAAATGAAAACCCATTTAACACTTATAGGCCGGGGTCACCACTCCCGGCAATTTGTTTTATAGCCATATAGAAATAAATTTTAGTTTATAGGTGTAAAAAGAGATAAGCCATTGCCTAAAGGGAGGCACAAGATTTCATCTGCCTTTATGCGGATAAGCCAAAATTTAACGGTTAAATAAGCAAATTAAACGCGGCAGAAGCCGAGACCCTGCCCTACGTCAGTCAATATGTTATTTCACCGCTAAATTAAATTTTCCCTTTGTCTTGGTTATTATTTCAGTTTTCTCAACTCTTTACGCTTCTTTGCCGCTTCATATTCCCTTTTTTCTTCATCGGTCGATAATATCAGCGGCGGTACTGCCGTCGGACGTTCATTCTCATCAAGCGCGACCATAACAAAATATGCTCTATTGATTGTGTTTCTTGTTCCGTTTAAATGCTCAACATAAGATGTTATACAGACCTCCATTGATGTTTTACCGACATAGGTCAGCTTACCGCACAAAACTATTAGATCATTTGCGTATGCCGGCTTTATGAATTCCAGGCTGTCAATAGCAACCGTTGTGACATTTCTGCCTGAATGACGGCGCGCCACTATACCTGCTACAATATCTATCCAACTGACCAAAGTACCGCCGAAAAGGCGTTTATAGCCGTTGAGATCAGCGTGATTTACGAGATGCACCTGCTCGGTGTATGACTCTGCCGGCGTTTTTCCTTTTTCCATGATATTCTCTCCTCTGAAGGACTTTTTTGTATTATATTATTTCCGCACAGAAATGTCAAATTCAAAGTAAAAAAAGACCGCAGTTCCTGATATGCACCCCAAAAGTTAGACACTTTTGGAGGTGCATATTTTTATGGCAAAA
>ERZ780149.2261-NODE-2261-length-18318-cov-4.516837_pt1 | contig 18318 bp, 18 predicted proteins | sample MGYA00511367_ERZ780149 | MGnify/ENA primary metagenome ERZ780149 (study PRJEB29588, sample SAMEA2153852) | human gut metagenome | biome: human gut; feature: human-associated habitat; material: faeces | place: Denmark | collected 2008/2010 ... | reverse complement strand
ATCCTTCCGGATGCGGCGCTGAGCTGATTGTCTCTTATACGCCCAGCTTTTCCAGGGCCGCCATACGCAGGCAGTCGCACAGAATGGCGATGGCCTGCTCCAGCTCGTGGATGGGCGGCAGGGACGGGGCAATGCGGATGTTGCTGTCCTGGGGGTCCACGCCATAGGGGAAGGTGGCCCCGGCGGCGGTCATGGTGACGCCGGCGTCCCGGCACAGCTCCAGCGCCCGCTTGGCCGTTCCGGGCATGGCGTCCAGACTGACGAAATAGCCGCCCTTGGGATGGCTCCACCGGGCGATGCCGCAGGGGGACAGATGGCGGTCCAGCTCGTCCTCCACCGTGCGGAACTTGGGCCCCAGAATGGCCGCGTGACGCCGCATCAGCGCCAGGGTGGTCTCCTTATCCTTCAGATACCGCACATGGCGCAGCTGGTTCATCTTATCGTAGCTGATGATCTGGATGTTCAGCAGATTCTTGAAGTATTCCACGTTGGCCTCGCTGACCGCGCCGCAGGCGATGCCCGCCCCGGGGAAGGTGATCTTGCTGGTGGAGGCAAACTCATACACCATGTCGGCGTTGCCGTACTCCGCGCACAGGGACAGAATGTCCGGGAAGGGCACGAAATCCCCCTCCAGCTCGTGGACGCAGTAGGCATTGTCCCACATGAGCATAAAGTCCGGCGCGGCGGGCTTCATGGCGGCCAGCCGGCGAATGGTTTCGTCGGAATAGATGATGCCCGTGGGATTGGAGTATTTGGGCACGTTCCACATACCCCGGACCTCCGGGTCCCGGATCAGCCGCTCCACCTGGTCCATATCCGGCCCGTTCTCCGTCATGGTCACGGGGATCAGCTCCATGCCGAAGGACTCCGTCACCTTAAAATGCCGGTCGTATCCCGGCACCGGGCACAGCCACTTCACCCGGTCCAGCTTGCCCCAGGGCTTCTCGCTGTGCAGCAGGCCGTGGGTATACGCCTTGGACACGGCGTCGAACATCAACTCCAGGGAGGAGTTTCCTCCGGCGATGACCTGGCCGGGCTTGCAGCCCAGAAGGTCTGCAAACAGCTTCCGGGCAATGGGAATACCCGCCACATAGCCATAATTTCGCGCATCAATGCCGTCGGTGATGAAGTCGTCGGCAGTCAGGGGGATGTTGTACATCTCCATGACCATATCCAGCTGCTCCCGGCCGGGCTTGCCCCGGGCCATGTTCAGCTCCAGCCCCAGGGCCTTCTGCTCCTGGTGGGTCCTGCACAGGGCGGCGTATTCCGCCTGCCGCTCCGCAAGGGTCATTTCCTGATAAGTTTTCATGATGCTTTCCCTCTTTTCCCGTAGTGGCGCCGGGTTTCCGGCCCAACGCCTCCCCAGCATAGCATACATTCCCTCAAAAGGCAAATGTTACTTTTTCGCAGGCGGCACACATCCGCTTTCATCCTGATTTCTCCCCTAAAATTCCCGCAGCACCAGCTCCGTGGAGCCGCTGCCGGTCACCAGCCGCAGCACCCGGGGGTGTCCGGCGTATTCCCGGCACAGGTCCCGCAGGGCCGTGCCGCTGTGGTATCCGTGAATCAGCCGCAGGCGGTATACCCCGCCGCCGCAGCGGCGCAGGGCCGCGTCGATGGCCACCCGGGCCTGGTAGGTGTTTTTTCCGTGAAGATCCAGCTCCATGATCCCCGGCTGCATATGCATCCCCTCTTTCTTGTCCCATTTTACCCCGGGACGTCCCGGTTTGCAAGCGGCGTTTCCCATAGAAGAAAAAACGGCGCCTCTCCCGGGAGAGACGCCGCTTGCAGGCTTTACAGATCCAGGGCCAGGTCCCCGTCCTTGATCCATTTCCATTTCCGCAGGGGAAGGGCCAGCAGCCATGTGAGCACCGCCGGCAGCACAAAGGAGATCAGCACCAGCCCCAGCCAATCCATGCCGGTGATGCCGGCCTTGACCCCGGCGGCCACATCGCTGACCCAGCCGGTGTACACGCCGATCTGGCCCACCAGGCCGCAGGTGCCCATGCCGCTGGATACCGCCGCGCCGTTCATCTCCAGGCGGAACAGGCAGGTGGCAATAGGCCCCGTAATGGCGGAGGCCAGCGTGGGCGGGATCCACACCCGGGGGTTGCGGACGATGTTGCCCATCTGCAGCATACTGGTACCCAGGCCCTGTGCCGCCAGACCGCCCCACCGGTTTTCCCGGAAGCTCATCACGGCAAAGCCGATCATCTGGGCGCAGCAGCCTGCCACGGCAGCGCCGCCGGCCAGCCCCGTCAGCCCCAGGGCCGCGCAGATGGCGGCGGAGGAGATGGGCAGCGTCAGCGCCACGCCGATGACCACAGATACGATGATGCCCATGAAGAAGGGCTGCAGCTCCGTGGCCCACATGATGAACCGGCCCACGGCGCTGGCCGCCGTACCAATGGGCGCGGCGATCAGGGCGGCAATGCCGATGCCCGCCAGAGTGGTGACGATAGGTGTCACCAGAATGTCGATCTTCGTCTCCTTGCTGACGGCCTTGCCGATCTCAGCTGCCAGAATCGCCACGAACAGCACCGCCAGAGGCCCTCCGGCCCCGCCCATATAGTTGGTGGCAAAGCCCACGGGAATCAGGGAATACAGCACCAGGGGCGGCGCCTCCAGCGCCCGTCCGATGGCCACCGCCATGCCCGGGCCCACCATAGCGGAGCACAGGCCGCCGATGGTATACGTCACGGCGCCCTCCCCCTTGCCCAGGGTGACGATCACCTCCGTCAAAAACCCGATATGAAGCTGCTGACCGATGGTGTTGAGGATGGTCCCCACCAGCAGGGTGCAGAACAGCCCCTGGGCCATGGCGCCCATGGCGTCGATAAAGTACCGCCTGGCCGAGAACACGATGTTCTTCCGGGCCAGGAATTTGCGAACCGCTTCCATAGCATTGACCTCGCATATGTAAAGTAATAGGGTACACAGGTGTCATGACACCTGTGTACCCTATTATAGCGTGTGGTTTCCGTTTGTCAACCCCTTCAGGGTTCTATACGTTTTATTCCCCGTATACGCACCCCTTCGCCGGCCCTCCGGCCAGAGGAATATCCGCCACCGTCAGGGGAATGCGGTACATATCCCGCAGCAGCTCCTCCGTCAGGGTCTCCTTCACCGGGCCCCAGGCCCGGACGCCGCCGTCCTGCAAAACCAGGGCGTGGGTGGCAAACCGGAAGGCGTGCTCCGGATTGTGGGTGGACAGCAGCACCGTGTACCCGCTGTCCGCCAGAGCCCGCACCTGCCGCAGCAGCCGGAACTGGTTGCCGTAGTCCAGGCTGGCGGTGGGCTCGTCCATCAGAAGGATCCTGGCCTGCTGGGCCATGGCCCGGGCAATCAGGGCCAGCTGCCGCTCGCCGCCGGAGATCTCGTTGACGCCCCGGTCCCAAAGGTCCTGAATGCCCAGCTGCTCCAGGGCCCGGTCCGCCGTCTCCTGCTGCCGCCGTCCCGGCGCGTGAAAGGGGTCCGCCCCCATCAGCACCGTGTCCCGGACGGTGTAGTTGTATACCGGCGCGCTGGTCTGGGGGATGTACGCCGCCAGACGGGCCAGAGCTCTGCGGTCCAGGGATCGCAGAGCGTGGCCGCACAGGGCAATGTCTCCCCGGTATCTGGGCAGAAAGCCCAGAATGCACCGGAACAGGGTGCTCTTGCCTGCCCCGTTGGGGCCCAGCACTGCCACCAGCTGCCCCGGCTCCGCCCGGAAGGTCACGTTCCGCAGCACCTGCCGCCGCCCGTAGGCGAAGGACAGCTCCCTTACGTCAATGGACACGGCGTCCACCTCCCGTCGCAATGAGATACAGAAACAGCGGCGCCCCCACAAAGGCCGTCAGAATGCCCAGAGGCAGCTCGCCGGTGGTCACAAGTCTTGCAATGTCGTCCACTGCCAGCAGAAATGCCGCTCCGAACAGGGCCCCGGCGGGGATCAGCCGCCGGTAGTCGTACCCGAACAGCATCCGGCAGAAGTGGGGGATCACCAGGCCCACCCAGCCGATCATGCCCGACACCGCCACGCTGGCGGAGGTCAGCAGCGTGGCGCACACGATCACCGCGCCCCGTAGCCGCCGGGTGTTCACGCCCATGGACTGGGCCTCCTCCTCGCCCACGGTCAGCAGGTTCATCCGCCACCGCAGGAAAAACAGGGGGATCATCCCCAGGGCCACGGGAATGGCCAGAAATACCACGTCCTTGTCCTTGATGGAGGACAGGGATCCCATGAGCCAATAGGTGATGGCGGGCAGCTGCTGCTGGGTATCCGCCACCAGCTTCACAAACGACGTTCCCGCCGAAAACAGGGACGAGATCATCATGCCCGCCAGGATCAGGGCCACCGCCTGGTCGGCTTTGGACAGGCGGCTGACCAGCCAGGCCGCCGCCACCGCCAGCAGTCCGCAGCAGAACGCAGCGGCGGAGATGCCGAAGTATCCCGCCCCCAGCAGAATGGCCACTGCCGCGCCGAAGCCCGCCCCGGTGGAGGCCCCCAGAATGTCCGGCGACACCATGGGATTGCGGAACATGCCCTGATACGCCGCGCCGGACACCGCCAGGGCCGCCCCCACCAGGGCCGCCGCCGCCACCCGGGGCAGCCGCACGGCAAAGACCACCTTGTCATCGCTGATAGGCCAGTCCGCCGCCCCGCCGGAGATCCGGGTCCACAGCATGTGGACCAGCTGCCCCGGCGACAGGGCGTACCGCCCTACCAGCAGCGATCCCAGCAGCACCGCCAGGAAAACAGCCCCCAGCACCGCGAACCGCCGGGCATAGCGCTTATCCGCCGCCCGGAGGATATTGTGAAATACGGTGCTCATTTATGGGTTCCTCTCTTTTCTGTAGTACACGGTCTGGGCGGCGGCGCCGGCGGCCGTCAGCAGCATACACAGAACCAGGGCACGGCAGATTTTCCTCATAGCGTTCCTCATTTCAGGGTGGAGCGGCTGAGCATCTGCCGCGCCTCCTCCTCTGTCAGGTCATAGTGCCAGAACAGCCCATAGTATTCCCGGGCCACCTGCACCATGTCATAGTCGTACAGCTCCGGATACAGCAGATTCCCCAGCCACCAGATGCCCAGCACCCGGTTCACGGAGGGGGGAGAGCTCATCCAGTCGTAGGGCAGGCCGGGGATCTCGTAGTATTTCCCGGACTGCACGGCCTTCAGGCCCGCCCACTCTCCCTGGGCCAGGGTGTCGTAGGGGCCGCCGGCGGACAGGAGGATCACGTCCGGCTCCACGGCGTATACCTCCTCCAGACTGACGGTGGTGCCGCCGCCCCGGTTGCTGACCTCCTGGGGGATAATGGCGTTGACGGCCCCCACCAGGTCGATGACGTCCGCCTGGACCGACCCGGCGGCGTTGCAGGCAAGGCCCGTGGACCCGGTGCCGAACAGCACGGAGAGCCGCTGGCTCTCCGGAATCTTTGCGGAATTTTCCTGGGCCATGGTCACGCTTTTTTCAATGAATTGGGCCAGAGGCTCCGCCATGTCGGACCGGTTCAGGATATCCCCCAGGGTCCGGTAGGCGGCGGCCATATCGTCCAGGTTTGCCTCGATAAACACCGTGGGAATGCCGGTCTGCTTCTGTATACGGTCCATATCGTCGGCGATGCTGTCCTTTTTGTCACCCAGGTCGATGATGATCTGGGGCCGGGCGTCGATGAGGGACTCCATATTCAGGTTGGCCTTGCTGCCGTAAAACTGGCCGAAGGTGGGCAGATCGCGGACCTCCTCCGGAAAATACGGCATCTGGGCCGTGCTGGGGCTGCTGGCCAGACCCGCCAGCAGATCATAGGCAATGGGCATGAGGATCATCTGGGCCGTGGAGCCGCTGGGGGCCACCCGCCGGATATCGGCGGGGATCTCCACCTGGCGGCCGGCGGAGTCGGTGACGACCCGGGTCTGCACCCCCTCCAGGGGGTCGTAGCCCTGCTTTTTGCCGCAGGCCGCCAGGGGCAGACACAGGCACAGGGCCAGGAATAGGGCGAGAATACGATGCTTCATAGGTCACTCCTTATCAGAATCAGGCCGGGACGGAAGGGGGCGGAAATCCGGCCGGCCCGGCAGCCAGCCGTCACCGACCCCCCGGCGGGGGAGGGGGGATCAGGGCATCATTCTCCCCGCTGTAGAAGGCGCGGTTGTTTTCGATGAGCTGGGGAAGGGTCACGGGGCGGTAGAAATTCACGTCCACCCCGGCGTTGAGCACCCGGGGCATCTGGCGCAGCATGCCGTACTCCGGGCCCCGGGCCTGGTGCAGGTGACCGTGGATCATATAGCCCCGCCTGCGGTAGAGAATGGGATAGTGGCAGAGGATAATGTGGACCTCTCCGTCGTCGATCTCGTTGAAGTCGGTGACGGTCTCAAAATAGCGGTACAGCTCCCCGGCGTTTTCAAAGCCGGTGTCGTGATTGCCGCGGATCAGGTGCTTATGGCCCCGGAGCCGCGCCAGCGCGTCCCCCGGCACCAGGCCCCGGTTATAGCCCACGTCCCCCACCACATACACGGTGTCATCCTCCGACACGGCGGCGTTCCACCGGGCGATCAGCACCTGGTCCATTTCCTCCACGGAGCCGAAGGGACGGGAGGGCAGGAAGGGCTCATAGTGAAAGTGGAGGTCGGCGGTATAGAAGATCATGGCGTCCTCCCATAGCGATATTTTCAAAATAGAATAACGAATCTCAAAAAAATTTAGATAACCAGATGAATTTTTGTTCAGTATAGCAAAATCCGCCGGGATTGTCAATACGGCAGGGCGGGAAAATGCCATTTTGGGCATGACAGAGCCCCGGACGGCGGAAGGCAGATATGGCCGCCCGGGGCTTTGTCTATTTCATTCGCTCCACAGCCGCACCGTCCGTGGGGCGGTGTCGCCGTCTGGCAGCAGCGACGCCGCGAAGCCCGCGGGCTGATACGTCAGCTCCAGCAGGAATTGATCGGGCTGATCCAGATAGTCCGGGTACTCGTCCAGCACCATCACCAGCTCCAGCTGCCGCCCCTGGGCGGGCAGCGGGTTCAGCCAGCCGTTTACCACCTGATTGCTGAACTCCACGCCGGACTCATACCCCAGGGGCAGGACGCCCTTGGAGGTGTCGTGGATGTAGAATTGGGCGTCCAGCTGATAAAGCTGCCCGTCATAGAACCCGTAGGCCTTTCCCTCCGTCAGCTTCAGGGGGATGTCCTTGCTGCTGGAACGCAGAAGAAAGTAGTAAAGATATTTCTGGTTGGGGGCCTTCTGGATGACTACGCTGCCGTCCTCAGCCGTATAGCTCTCCTGGACGGCCTGGCCGGGAATGCTCAGCCTGGTCAGGCGGGGCGTCAGGGCCTGGGCGGTGTACCGGGCTTCGGCGTACCGCAGAATGCCGGACAGCACCAGCAGCGCCGCCAGGACGATCACCGCCGCCCACAGGGCCTTCCGCCGCCGCCGCAGGCGGCGCAGCAGCCGGGCCTCCTCCTGAAACTGCGGCTCCAGCAGGGGGTGGCACATTTCGTCCGCCGTCCGGCGGCAGGCTTCGCACCCGGCCAGGTGCTCCTCCAGAGCCTCCCGGGATTCCGGGCTCAGCATCCCCTCGGTGTACAGGGGCATCAGATCCTGGGCCAAGGCACAGTCGATGGTTTTCATGGCGTTCCCTCCATTTGCTCCATGATTTTCTTCCGGGCCCGGTGATAGGTGACGCAGGCCCAATTTTCACCCTTTTCAAACAGGCTGCCGATGTCGCGGAAGGACAGCTCCCCCAGCACCCGCAGCAGAAATACCTCCCGGTACGGCTCCGGCAGCCGGTGCAGCAGCCGGTGGATGCGCAGGGCCAGGTCCTTGTCCTCAAAGGCGGCGGCAAAGTCCCGGCTGTCCGGCAGGGCGGCGGTGTCGTCCAGGGGCTGGCACCGGCCCTCCTTCCGCCGCAGGGAGGTCCAGGTGTTCCGGGCGATCTGGCACAGCCAGGTGGAGGCGGCGCACTCGCCCCGGAAATCCGGCAGGGCCACCATGGCCCGGTAAAAGGTCTCCGCCGCCAGCTCCTCGGCGGCGTGTTCGCTGCCGGTGAGCCGCAGAGCGTAGCGGTACACCGTCTGATAGTGGCGGCGGTACAGCTGCTCCATATCCTGGGCCATGTCCTCCCTCCTTTCTGTTTATTAGACGCGCGGTGCAGCGGAATCTGACAGAAAATTTCAAAAAAAATCCCCTTATGCAGGGGCATAAGGGGATTTTGAGGGGTCAGGTATTCAGATACGGGTCGTCCAGGCGGCCCAGGCGGCGCAGCATGGTCTTTTTCACGGCCTTGAAGATGTTCTCATACCCGGTGCAGCGGCACAGATGGCCGGACAGCAGCTTGCGCAGCTGGTCGTCGGTATAGTACACGCCCCGGTCCAGGATCTCCACCGCCGTCATGATAAAGCCCGGGATGCAGAAGCCGCACTGGATGGCGGTTTCCTCCATAAAGGCCTGCTGGATGTCGGACAACTCGCCGTTGGGGCCCATGAGGCCCTCCAGGGTGGTGATGTGCTTGCCCTCGGCCCACACGGCCAGGTACAGGCAGGAGTTGTAGCACTCGCCGTCGATGAGCACGTTGCAGGCGCCGCATTCGCCCACCTCGCAGCCCTTCTTCACGGATGTCATGGAGAAGTCGTTGCGGAGCATATCCGTCAGAGATGCCCGGACGTCCACCATTTTCTCCACTTCCTTGCCGTTGAGGAAGAACGTCACCAGCTGATACTGATTCTTTGCCATTACAGCTCACCTCCTGCCAGCTTCACGGACTCGATGAGGCAGCGCTTGGCGCTCTCCACGGCGATGTGGGAACGGAAGGCCTTGCTGGCCCGCCAGGAATCCCGGGGGTGGATGTCCTCCAGCACCGTGCGGCCGAACTGCTGGATATTCTCCAGGGTGACGGCCCTGCCGTTGATGAACGCCTCGGCATTCAGCGCCCGCAGGGGCACGGGGCCCGCCACGCCGAAGGCGATGCGCACCCGCTCAAAGGTCTTTTTGTCCGGGCTCAGCCGGGCGTTGACGGAGGTGCCCAGAGTGGCGATGTCCATGGCGTTGCGCATGGCGTACTTGATATAGTGGCCGAAGGTCCGGTCATAGGATGCCTTGGGGATCAGGATGGCGGTCTGGATCTCGCCGTCCTCCGCCCGCAGGTCCACGGTGCCGGCCTTGAGGTAGAAATCCTTGATGGGCACCCGGCGAACGCCGTTTTTGCCGGTGATCTCGATGATGGCCTCCCAGGCGTGGAGGGTGGAGGCGGAGTCGGCGGAGGTGACGCCGTTGCAGGGGTTGCCGCCGATGGTGCCGGCGTTGCGGATCTGGGGGCCGCCCACCATGTCCACCGCCTCGCCCAGCACGTTGATGTACCGCTGGATCAGGGGATCGGCGGTGATGTGGCTGAAGGTGGTGAGGCTGCCGATGCGGAGATTTTCCTGGTCATCCAGGGAAACGCCCCGCATTTCGCGGCAGCCCTGGATGCTGATGAGGGCCTTTCCGGCCCGCTTGCCCTCCCGCATCTGCACCAGCACGTCGGTGCCGCCGGCGATGATCTGGGCCTCGGGATGCTCCAGCCGCAGGCGGATGGCGTCCTGTACGCTTTCCGCCTGGTAGAGCGCTGACATATCATACATAGCGGTGTTTCCTCCTTAGTCCCGGATCAGGCCCTCTTCCGTGAAGCGCCGGAAAAGGACGTGGGGGGTGATGGGATCCTGGTCGATGGCCACGCCGGTGGCGTTGTAGATGGCGTTGCGAATGGCGGGAGCGCCGGAGCAGGCCGGGGGCTCGCCCAGGGCCTTGGTGCCGAAGGCGCTGGTGGGCTCGGCATTTTCCACGAACTGCGCCTCCAGATGGGGGTGGTCCATGATGGTGGAGAGCTTGTAGTCCAGCAGGTTGTTGTTCAGGGGGCGGCCGGTCTTTTCGTCGAACAGCAGCTGCTCGGACAGACCGTAGCCGATAGCCATGGACATGCCGCCGTGGACCTGGGCCTCGGCCAGGGCCGGATTCACCAGCCTGCCGCAGTCGTGGACGTTGATGATGTCCTTCAGCGTTACCTTGCACATGGGGATATCCACCTCCACCTCGGCGAAGGTGCAGCCGAAGGAATAGGCGTTGTTGCGGATGGTGTAGGTGCTCTCGGCGGTGATGTGCAGGGAGTCGTTGGGGTTATACTGGGCGTGCATGGCCAGCTCCGACAGGCTCATCAGCACCTTGCCGTCGGTGGTGCGGACGATATTGCCGTCCGCGATGTCCATGTTGTACACCGCCTGGCGGGTGAGCTTGGCGGCGTAGTCCAGGATCTTCTCCTTCAGCAGCAGGCCCGTCTGGCGGATGGAGAACCCTGCCACATACGTCTGCCGGGAGGCGTAGGCGCCCAGGCCCGTGGGGGTGATGTCCGTATCCTGGCAGGACACCACATGGACCCTGCGATAGTCGCCCAGGCCCACCACATCAGCGGCCATCTGGGCATAGACGGTGTCGGCACCCTGGCCGATCTCCGTCTCGCCGCACTGCATGGTGACGCTGCCGTCCAGGTTCAGCTGCATCCGGTTGGAGGACGTCTCCAGAGAGATGGGATACACGGCGGTGTTGTACCAGAAGGTGGCCACACCGATGCCCCGGCGGACGGGGCCGGTGTCCTTGGCAAATTCCGCCAGCTTCCTGTCGTAGTCGATGTACTTCTTGCCTGCCTCCAGACACTGGCGGAAGGAATCGTCATAGTTGACGTTGTGGGAGAATCCGTCCTCGTACCCCTGGGGCATGATGTTCTGCATCCGGAAGGCCAGGGGGTCCATGCCCACGGCCTTGGCGCAGTCGTCCACGTTGGACTCGTCGGCAAAGGAGGCCTGGGGCATACCGTAGCCCCGCATGGCGCCGGCGGCGGGCCGGTTGGTGAACACGGTCCAGGCGTCGCACTCCATGTTGTCGCAGGGATAGTGCTGGGGGAAGGAGCCCATGGCCTTGGCCACGATGCTGTGTCCGTGGGAGGCGTAGGCCCCCTGGTTGGAGAACAGCTCCACCTTCCGGGCGGCAAAGGTGCCGTCCGGCCGGAGCCAGGACACGATGTGGAACCGGATGGCGTGGCGCACCCGGTTGGAGACGAAGGTTTCCTCCCGGGAGCAGTCGATGCGGACGCAGCGCCCGTGGACCTGGGTGGAGCACCAGGCGCACAGAGGCTCGTACAGGGCGTCCTGCTTGTTGCCGAAGCCGCCGCCGATATAGGGCTTTACCACCCGGATATCGCTCCAGGGGCGGCCCAGGGCCTGCCCCACCACCCGGCGGATGATATGGGGGATCTGGGTGGAGGCCACCACGGTGATGCGGCCGTTTTCCTCATAGGCGAAGCAGCCGTGGTTCTCAATGTGGCAGTGCTGCACCGTGGGGGTATCGTACCAGCCCTCTACCCGGATGAGTCCCGGCTCCCGGATGGCGGCCTGATAGTCGCCCTTTTTCATGTCGGTGTGCTTGAGGACATTGTCGGGATAGTCATCGTGAAGCCGGGGTGCGCCGGGCTTCATGGCCTCCTGGGCGTCCAGCACCAGGGGCAGCTCCTCATACTCCACCTGCAAGGCCCGGACGCCCTGCATGGCGGCCACCTCGTTTTCCGCGATGACCACGGCCACGTCGTCGCCGTAGTAGCGGACATGGCGGTTGAGCAGATGACGGTCCGCCACGTCCTGGTGGTCCGGGTCCATGGACCAGGGGTGACCGGCGGTGGGGAAGGGGTGCTCCGGCACGTCGAAGCAGGTCAGGACCTTCACCACGCCGGGGATCGCCTCCGCCGCAGCGGTATCCACAGACTTCACGAAGCCGTGGGCAATGGTGGAGTGCTTGATGCGCACATACAGCGCGTCCCGGGGCATCAGATCCTCGTAATACTTGGTGCGTCCGGTGGCCTTGTCAAAGGCGTCCACCCGGACCTCCCGTTTTCCAACCTCAGCCATGAATGGTGTCCTCCTCAGCAAAATAAGAAGTCGCGATATCTGGCATAAGCCCTCGTAATTCTTCTTTGTTAAATTGTATCATAGCATATCCCGCCGGATTTGAAAAGCGGTTTTCGTGATTTTAGTTGGAGAATAGCGCCATGACAGAAAAAGCCCCGGCGGAGCTTGTCCGCCGGGGCAGGGGAGATGCGGTGTCAGCGAAAGGAGATCGCTCAGATGGCCTTGCGCTTCCTGGAGGTGACCACCACGGCAGCGCCGGCTGCCATGACCGCCACCAGGCCGTACACCCCCACGCCGGTATCGGCGGTCTTGGGGCTTTCGGGCTTGGTGGGAGTAGTGGGCTCCTCGGCGGGCAGGGTGATGGTGATGCGGCCCTGGGGCTGGGCATACTGCTCACCCACCACGCCCTTGAGCTCGGTGCTGATGTAGTCCATCAGCACCTCGTCCAGAGGCAGACCGGTGTCGAACTGGCCGGAGGCGGCAGCGAAGGCATAGTAGGTGTCGCCGCCGGCGGCCAGGAAGTTGTTGGTAACCACGGCATAGGTCTCGTTGGGATCAAAGGCCTTACCGTTGACGCTGTTGATGGTGACGCGGTTGATGGAAGCGGGACCATGGTAGGTGGAGCCGGGATAGGTGTCGGCATTGGCGTCATACTTCTTGGTGGCGTCAATGGAGATGTTCATGCCGGCGATCTGGGGGAAGCCGCCCAGGGACTTGGGCAGAGCAAAGGTAGAAGCCTCCAGGGCCTCCAGCAGCTCGGCGCCGGTGACGTATACCACGGCCACGGTGTTGCCGAAGGGCAGCACGGTGTTCACGTCCAGCTTGGAGATGTCGCCCTTGTGGATGGCAGCGCGGATGCCGCCGCCGTTGGTGATGGCCACCACGTCCTCGGCGGGAACGGTGAGCTCAGCGTCCTTGCGGATGGCCCACAGCATGGAGTCGGTGATCAGGTCGCCCAGGTTGGTCTCCTCGGTGCGGTTGCCGGGATCCTTGGCGCCGTTGAGCTCCACGTCGGTTCTGGCAAAAACCTTGCCGTACTCGGCGTTGACGTCGCTGATGATCTTGTCGGCGGCAGCCTTCACGGCGGCGTCCTCCTTGGTGAAGGCGGACAGGTCGATGAGGCCGTTGCTCTCGATGCTCTTGGTGGCGTTGTCAATGACGATGGCGCCCACATAGGCAAGGCCCGTGCCGGTGGACTGGATCATGCTGTTGTCCTTGCTGGCGGTCATCACCGTGTGGGAGTGGCCGTCGATGAACAGGTCGATGCCCTTGACGTTCTGCATCACATTATAGGAGCAGTTGGGCTCGGAGGAGTCGTCCACGCCCAGGTGACCCAGGGCGATGACGATGTTGGCATTCCCCTCGCTGCGGGCCATGTCCACATCCTCCTGGGTGACCTTGTACAGATCCTTGCCGCCGATGAAGTTCAGGCCCTTCATCAGGGCGGGGTTGGCCTTGGTCTGGCTCTCGGGGGTGGCAATGCCCACAATGGCGATGCGGAACAGCTCGGTCTCGTAGCTGTCGTCGGCATAGATGGGAGCGGTGCCGCCGGGGGCGAAGACCAGCTCACCCTCGTCGTCCACCAGGTTGTTGCAGGCGACCATGAAATCGCCCTGGTGCTTTTTCAGGTTCTCCATCAGCTGGGGGAAGCCATAGTCAAACTCGTGGTTGCCCAGGGTGATGACGTCATAGCCCACCAGGGCCATCATGTCCAGGGCGGTTGCGCCCTTGCTGAGGCTGACGTAGGGAGAGCCCTGGCTGTAGTCACCGGCGTCCAGCAGGATCACCTGGTGAGCGCCCTTGTCGTAGCACTCGTCCCGCAGAGCAGCCACCTTGGCGTACTTGTCGATGGCGCCGTGGACGTCGTTGGTGTGCAGAATGACGGTCTTGCCCTCCAGGGAGTCAGGGAGCTGATACGTCTCCTTGTTCTCGCCCCAGGAAGCCGGGACCATCAGCGCCAGCGTCATGACCAGCGCCAGCAGAGTCGCTAAGAATTTCCGCATGGTATTCTTTCCTCCTTCAATTTTCAGAGCGCGGTGCGCGTTCTGTTGTATCCTTATCATACATGATTTCTCCGAAAAAGGAAATTCTTTTTCCTTCTGCAAGGTATACAAAAATTTCATTCCCATTTTGTTGAAATTGCGTGGGTATAAACCCGGGAAAATGGGATGGATTTTTGCGCATTTCATGATATAATAAAGAATCATGCAATCAACCCGGAAAAGGAGGGCATTTTCCATGAAATATCTGTTTCGCGGGGGCACAGTGGTGTCCGGACGGGGCACCCGCCGGGCGGACGTGCTGGTGGAGGACGAGAAGATCCTCCGGGTGGCCCGCAGCATCTCCGCGCCGGAGGCCACGGTCATCGACGTGGAGGGACAGCTGCTGCTGCCGGGCTTCATCGACGCCCATACCCATTTCGACCTGGACGTGTGCAGCACCACAACGGCAGACGATTTCTTCTCCGGCAGCCGGTCGGCGCTGCGGGGCGGCACCACCACGGTGGTGGATTTTGCCTGCCCGAATAAGGGAGAGACCCTGCATCAGGGACTGGAGCTGTGGCACAGGAAGGCAGACGGAAGCTGCTGCTGCGACTACGGCTTCCATATGACCATCGACGACTGGAACCCCGGCATCGAGGCGGAGATCGACGACATGTACGCCGCCGGGATCTCCTCGTTCAAAATGTACATGACCTATCCGGCCATGATGATCGGCGACGAGGCCATGTATCACGCCCTGAAAAAGCTCAGGGAAAAGGGAGGCATCTGCGGCGTTCACTGCGAAAACAGCGGCGTCATTGACGCGCTGATTGCCGAGAAGAAGGCCGCAGGGGAGATGGGCGTGGGCTCCCATCCCCGGACCCGGCCCGATTTCCTGGAGGCGGAGGCCGTGTCCCGGCTGCTGCGCATCGCTCAGGCGGTGGATATCCCGGTGGTCATCGTGCATCTGACCAATGCCGCCGCCCTGCGGGAGGTGGAGGCCGCCCGCAAACGGGGCCAGCGGGTGTATGTGGAGACCTGCCCCCAGTATCTGCTGCTGGACGACAGCGTGTATGACGACCCCGACTATTCCCGGGCCGCCCGCTATGTCTGCGCCCCGCCCATCCGCAAGACGGAGGACCAGCGGGTCCTGTGGGCCGCCCTGCGCAAGGGCGAGATCCAGACTGTGTCCACGGATCATTGCAGCTTTACCCTGGAGCAGAAGGACGCCGGACGCGGGGACTTTACCAGGATCCCCGGCGGCCTGCCGGGGGTGGAGACCCGGGGCGAGCTGCTGTATACCTACGGCGTTACCACCCGGAAGATCAGCCTGGCCACCATGTGCCGGGTGCTGTCGGAAAACCCCGCCAAGCTCTACGGTATGTTCCCCCGGAAGGGCGTGCTCCAGGCCGGGGCCGACGCGGATATCGTGGTGTACGATCCTCAGGCGGACCATCTGCTCCGGGCGGAGGACATGACAAGTCTGGCGGGCTACACGCCGTATGAGGGCTTCCCCATCCGGGGCGGCATCCGGCAGGTGTGGCTCCGGGGCCGCCTGGCAGTGGAGGACGGCTTTGTCCTGGCCGGGCCCGACGGGAAGTATATCTCCCGGGGCAAGTGCAGCCTGTGACGAATAAACGAGAGAGGGTCACTGTATGAATATTCTGTATACCCAGTCACCGGCGTTGTTCTGGTGCGCCCTGGCGCTGATCGTGTGCTTCTTTGTGCGCCGGGGAGCCCACCGGGTCCGGGCGGTGCTGGACCTGGTGCTGGGGCTTTTGTGCGTGGTAGGCGGCGTGGCCCTGTACTATCTGGGCATGTACAACGACGCATTTACCATCCGGGATTTCTGGCACATCCGCACCGCAGGCTGGATCGGCCTGGCAGTGGTCGTGCTGGTGACGGTGTGGCAGGTGGTGAAGGCCACCCGGCGCAGCGTGTCGGCCCGCCGGGCCGCCCGCCAGGCAGAGCGGGACGAAAAGACCCGGCAGAAGGAGCTGGAGGACGCCAGGACCCGGGCCTATACCGCCGGGCAGGAGGACGCCAAGGCCGCCGCCCGGGTGGCGGAAAATGTGTCCGCCGCCGCGGAAGACCGGGAGAACGGGTGAGAAAAAAACGGGTGTGCCGCGGCACACCCGTTTGCACTCGTCAAAAAGGATTCTTGACAAGCTGAGTCCCCGGCTGCATCGCAGCCGGGGACTTGCTGTATTTTTTTAGGGGGGGGACGGGCTTACCGGGCGGCTTCCATGCCGGCCACCAGGGCCTTCTTGTTGCCATCCAGGAAGCGGGCCTTGCGCTCGCCCAGCTCGATGCGGATGGCCTCGGTCATCTGCTCCACGGTGGTGACGGGGACCTTTTCCAGGACAGCGCCCAGAATGGCCACGTTGGCGCCCTTGGGGTTGCCGATGGACTCGGCAATGGCGTTGGCGTCGCAGTACACCACCTGGATGTCGTCGCGGACGGCCTTGCGGTCGATGATGCTGCTGTTGATCACCAGCACGCCGCCGGGCTTCACATGCTCCTCGAACTTATCCAGAGAGGGACGGTTCATGGCCACGATGACATCGGCCTTGTCCACCAGGGGGGAGGCCACGGGGTCGTCGGACACGATGACGGAGCAGTTGGCGGTACCGCCGCGCATCTCGGGACCGTAGGAGGGCAGCCAGGAGACGTGCTTGCCGTCCAGCATGCAGGCCATCGCCATGAACTTACCGATCAGGAGCATGCCCTGACCGCCGAAACCGGCGAAAATAAAGGTCTTTTCCATGTTACTTGGCCTCCTTGTCTTTGTAAACACCCAGAGGATAGTAAGGAATCATGTTTTCCTCCAGCCAGGTCATTGCCTCCACGGGAGACATACCCCAGTTGGTGGGGCAGGTGGACAGAACCTCTACCATGCAGAAGCCCTTGCCCTCCTTCTGGTAACGGAAAGCCTTGGCAATGGCCTTCTTGGCCTTGACGATGTTGGCGGTGTTGTTGACGGCCACGCGCTCAATGTAGTAGGAGCTGGGCACAGCGGCCAGCATCTCGCTCATCTTGATGGGGGCGCCGCACCAGGCCTCGTCGCGGCCATAGGGGGAGGTGGTGGTCTTCTGGCCGATCAGGGTGGTGGGGGCCATCTGGCCGCCGGTCATGCCGTAAATGGCGTTGTTGACGAAGATGGTGACGATCTTCTCGCCGCGGTGGGCGGCGTGGACGATCTCGGCGGTGCCGATGGAGGCCAGGTCGCCGTCGCCCTGATAGGTGAACACCATGGTGTCGGGGCCCACGGCGCGCTTGACGCCGGTGGCCACGGCGGGTGCGCGGCCGTGCGCGGCCTCGTACATGTCGCAGTTGAAGTAGTCATAGGCAAACACGGAGCAGCCCACGGGGGCCACGCCGATGACCTTGCCGTCCAGGTTCATCTCGTCGATGACCTCGGCCACCAGGCGGTGAATGATGCCGTGGTTGCAGCCGGGGCAGTAATGGAACTGCTTATCGGTGAGCAGCTTTGTCTTTTCGAATAATACGGCCATGTTACTTGCCCTCCTTCATGCTGAGAATCTTCTCGACGATCTCATCGGTGGTGGGCATCTGGCTGCCGCAGTGGCCGGTGAAATCAATGGGCTTTGCGCCGTTGAGTGCCAGCTTCACGTCCTCCAGCATCTGGCCCTCGTTCAGCTCCACGTCCAGGACGGCCTTGACGGAATCCTGGCAGGCGGCCTCGCGGACGGCGTCGTAGGGGAAGGGCCACACGGTGATGGGACGGACCAGCCCCACGTTGATGCCCTTGGCCTTCAGCTCGGCAATGGCGCTCTTGGCAATACGGGCCACGGTGCCGAAGGCGGTGATGATGTACTCCGCACCCTCGCAGTTGTAGGTCTCCACCATCTGCTCGTTGGCCACCACTTCCTTATACACGGCCTGCAGCTCGTCGTTGTGAACGGCCAGGCTCTCGGTGTCGATATAGATGGAGTTGATGACGCCGCGCTTGGCGGGATCGTCGCCGGGCTTCCAGCCGGTGCAGGCCCAGGGCTTCTCCTCGGGGTCGACCTTGTAGTCCACCATCTCGGGCAGCTCCACGGGCTCCATCATCTGGGCGATGATGCCGTCGGCCAGGAACAGAACGGGAATACGATATTTTTCAGCCTTCTCATAGGCGAACATCATGATATCGATGAACTCCTGGATGGAGGAGGGGGCATAGGTCAGCAGGTGATAGTCGCCGTTGCCGCCGCCCTTGACGCCCTGGAAATAGTCGCCCTGAGAGGCCTGGATGTTGCCCAGACCGGGGCCGCCGCGCATCACGTTGACGATGACGGCGGGAACACGGGCGCCTGCGCAGTAGGAAATGCCCTCCTGCTTCAGGGACACGCCGGGGCTGGAAGAAGAAGTGATGACGCGGGCGCCGGTACCGGCAGCGCCGTACACCATGTTGATGGCCGC
>ERZ780149.2245-NODE-2245-length-18418-cov-29.632467_pt1 | contig 18418 bp, 16 predicted proteins | sample MGYA00511367_ERZ780149 | MGnify/ENA primary metagenome ERZ780149 (study PRJEB29588, sample SAMEA2153852) | human gut metagenome | biome: human gut; feature: human-associated habitat; material: faeces | place: Denmark | collected 2008/2010 ... | reverse complement strand
CGTTTGGGTGCATTTCCGCCGACTTTAGCGAGCGTTATACCGCAATCCTTGTTACGGAGGACTGCCGCATATCGCAGTTTATAAGGTAGGCGTTTCAGGGCGTTACCCCATCATTCCACCTATCAGAATATTAGTTCTCCAAGTCTTTTCAGGGACTCCTTTCCAGTTCCCGATTCTATTGTTAGCTGACTTGTGCGTAACCTTTTCAGTTACGAACGTGTCGCACTTTTCCCTGCCCCCACTTCGTGTGCCAGCAGCGTATTGCCGCCGTACAGAATGTGTGCAACAGCGTTCCGTTGATGCTCGCGAAGCTGAATATCCGGGGTCATGCCGCCGAAGGTGATGTGTTGCCCGTCGTACTCACGGGGACGGGTGGCGTTGAACAGCTCGTTATACTGCGCCACCAGCGTTTCGCGCCGGTTCGGGTCTTTCCAAATCCACTCACGGAACACCGCCTTGATGGCCTGCTGCTTCTGCTGCGCCAGCGTCGTTTCCTTCTGGTTGAGGACGCGCCGCTCCTTTCCATCCGGGTCAGTGACCATATCATAGATGCGGACATCCCGCAGATTCAGCGTGTCCTCCAGAATCCGATAGGCGTTTGCCCGCCTTGTGCCATACGTCACATACGCGCTCACATTGCTCTCGGATACCGCAGATTTCCCCGAAATGTTCCATTCCGCCGTATATTCAGAATAGTTCACATGAATCACCCGATGCAGATACATCGGCGGAGCGAAGGTTTCGAGCATGAAGTCCTGAATCACCGACTTGTCCAGCCACGTTGCCCCCAGCCGCACGTCGATTTCGGAAGCATCCAAATCCTTGGGCTGCGCGGCTTTCAGAGCGGTTACGTTCGGCAGATACAGGGGATTTTGCGCTGCTGCCTGCATCGCCTCCCGCAGTTTCTGCCGCACATTGCCCGACAGATATTCGTCGGCAGTCACATAAATGTCTTGATTCGGAACCGGGAAAATAACGCCGTTCAATTCCTTGGTCAGCTGTTCCGGCTCAATGCCCGTCAGCTGCGCCATGTAGGGCAGGTCAACCCGCGCTTTCTCCGCAATGGAGACGGCCAGCGCTTCCGCCGCTGTATCGACGTGCGTAATGGTCGTCTGCTGGCGAATTGTCCGCTTGGTGAACATATCCGCCTTGCGTGCCAATCCGCCCTGCTCATTGAGGACTTCCAGCGAGCAGAGCAGATAATAGGAAGAATCGCTCGAAAACGCGTTGGCATTGCTGCGGGCGTTGATGAGCCCGTACTTTGCCGTAAACGCATCATACCGCTGATTCAGCCGTGCCTGTATCGGCGCAAGGGCGGCATCATCCGCATTGTCCAGCTGCGCCTGAATGAGGTCGTTCACCTGCTGCCGGAGGTCAATCATACCGCGGATGCGCTCCAGTGCAGGCAAGGGCAATTTCTGCCTGACCATAGCAGAGTTGGTGCGGTAATATACCTCGCCATCCACCATTGTGAAGGCGTAATTTTTCACATTGGGGTCAGCTGGAATCGTATCTGCCGCTGCTTCGCCTTCCAGCTCATTCGGCAGTTCTGCTGCCTGATACTCTCCGCGGATATGCTGCACCGCCTCGGTCAGCTGCTCGGAAAGCACTGCACCTTCCAGCGGGATGCACGCGGTTTCATTCTCGTTGCCGTAAAGACCGGGTTCGCGCACCATTGTCCCCAGCATCATTTCGGGATGCGCCGCGAAATAGCTGTTGACCGGAATGCCGTCTGCCGTCTGTCCCAGATGCACCCAATCGGGTTCGACCGCCAGCGGGCGCTCGCGTTTCTGCAAAAAGAGGATGTCCGACGTGACTTCCGTGCCGGCATTCGCCTTGAACGCTGTGTTCGGCAGCCGAATCGCGCCTAACAGTTCGGCGCGCTCTGCAATGTACCGGCGCACTGCCGGATTCTGCTTGTCCATCGTCCCCTTGGAAGTGATGTAGGCAATTACGCCGCCGGGACGCACCTGTTCCAGCGTTTTCGCAAAAAAGTAATCGTGAATCAGAAAATTGTGGCGGGCAAAGTCTTTGTCCTGCACCTGATACGCCCCAAACGGCACATTGCCGATGGCAAGGTCAAAGAAATCCCTGCGGTCAGTCGTTTCAAAGCCTGCAATGGTGATGTGCGCCTTGGGATACAGCTGCTGGGCAATGCGTCCCGTGATGCTGTCCAGCTCCACCCCGTACAGGCGGCTTTCCTTCATGCTGTCCGGCAGCATCCCGAAGAAATTGCCCACGCCGCAGCTGGGTTCCAGCACGTTGCCCGACCGAAATCCCAGCTGTTCCACCGCCGCATAAATGGCACGGATAACGGTCGGGCTGGTGTAATGCGCATTCAGGGTGGATGCACGGGCAGCTTCGTATTCTTCCTGTGTCAGCAGGGATTTCAGCGCGCTGTATTCGCTGCGCCATGCTTCGCTGTGTTCGTCAAAGGCTTGCGGCAAGCCGCCCCAGCCCACATAGCGGGACAGGACTTCCTGTTCCTGCGGCGATGCCGAACGCTGCTCGCTTTCGACCATCTTCAGCACGGAAATGGCTTCGATGTTCGCACTGAATTTCGCTTTTGCACTGCCTTCTCCCAAATGTTCATCCGTAATGCGGAAGTTTTCTGCCGCTGGCGGTTCGGGCGCTGGTTCGCGCTGTTCGGATGCGCTGGCGGACAAATCAAGCACGATATTCCGCAGCGCGGTTTCTGCTGCTGGCAGGAAATGTGCATTCCGTTCGTCCGCTGCCAGCAGCCGCTCAAAGCGCGGCAGACTTTCCGCTCGGAAAATAGGATAGCGCTGTGACGGGTCGCGCAGCTGAACGCTGAACGCGCTTTTTGCCTCGATCACAAAGGGCGTGCCGTCCAGATAGACCGTATCGCCAACCGCATAGGCAGCCGTTTCGGATGATGCTGGATTTTCAGCGGCATCAGCAGACGCGGCGCTTTCTTCGGCAGAAACAGGTTCGTCTGCTTCTTCGCCTTGCTCCGCCCGATTTTCATCGTTCGCATCCGGCGCTGTTTCCTTTGGGAGGGCATCTTCGTCTGCTTCCTGCCTGCCAAAATCGGCCATTGCATCCTGCGTCAGGTACTGCCCCTGGCGAATCAGCGTGTCAATGCGCGCCGCCGCCTTCGTCCACTGCATTTTGACAGGCGCGCAGCCGTTTTTTTGCAGCACAATGCCCTTGCTGTCATGCGCTTCATTGCTGCCATCCGCACCGGATACCGCAGGAGAACGCCCGCCTATGCCATACTCTTCTTTGAGGAAATTCGCTTTTTCGGTCATCGAGCGTGCAGGCGTTTCGGTGAAATACTGGTAGATGCGCCGTTTGCCGCCCGACATATTGCCGCCGCTGCTGAGCGTATCGTCGATTTCGTCCTCCGTGATGAAGCCGTCCGGCTTGGGGACTTCGGCAAGCAGGGAGTCATAGCCGCGCCGCGGAAACGCCAGCTCTTTGAGCGTGTTCAGGACAGCCTCCGGGTTGTGGAAGGGAAATCGCAGTAGGTTCCGATTTTCCCGCGCATCTTCCGCAAACTGCGCTGCTTCTGCTGTCAGCCTTGACAGAAATTCCGGGTTGGCAAGCTGCTCCGTCAGCCGCGCCGTTTCTTCGGGGAAGCTGCTGCCGCGAATGCTCTTCATGGCGGGAAAATAGCCTTTGCCTTTCTCCGCCATATCGTGGTACATGTACCAAAGTCCCTGCGCTGCCATTGAACGCTCATGCACCGGAGTCTGTGCCAGCTCCATCATCCCCAGAAATTCGCCGGATTCCAGCAGCTCCCCGATGCGCCGTGCGGCATCCGCCCATGCAATCCGCTGCGCATTCGGTACATCGCGGGCGCTTTTCCCGCTGGCAATCCGAATGCCTCTTTCGTCATACCACGCGCTGTACGGTTTGCCCATGTACATCATGCCGAATCCGCCGTGATAAATCCGCGGAAGGCGCTGGGCAATGGTTTCAGGCGAAAGCTGCTTGGCAAAGTCCGCCGTGACCTTCATCCGATGGTCTGTCGTATTGCTGCCGCTGCGCAGAAACTCATCCACCACTTCCTGCGGTACAGAAAAAGCGAAGGGTGCTTGCGCACTCTCCGCCTCAAAATTGTCCACCAGTTGAATCTGCTCGTTTTCTGTCGGCAGGAAAAAACTCATCTGCTCCAGCTGCGGCGTATAACCGCTTAGCTGTAAATCAGCTCCGAAAGAATCATTTCCTCCGCCTGATGTTTCAGGCTGTTCATCTGCGCCGCCCAGCGCATCGGGTTCTCCGCCTTCATGTCCTCGGTCACGCCGCTCTGCTTCGGCAGGGTGTGCATCAGGCTGTTCAGCCGATACTGCGCGCTCTGCTCGATTTCGTGCAGGTGCATCATCAGTCGGCCGCTCAGGAGCAGCCGCGTATACAGCCCCGGACGCTCGCTCGCCAGATACTGCTGGCGCATCATCCCGTACTTGCCCAGCGGCTGCTGTTCCTCTTCGGTCAGTTTCATTTCCGGCAGCAGGCAATCCCCGTGCTGTGTGTACTTCAGTTCGCTCATGTTCCATGCTCCTTTCCGCATTTCGGACAGTTCTTTCTATCTGGCGGAGAACCTGCTCGGCAATCGTGCTGACTGCCTTGCCCAGTTCCGCCGCGGCTGCGGGCGTGTTCCAGTCCATGACCTCTTGAAAATCCTCCCGCAGAAGCTCCGGTTCCAGTCCGCATCGGGTCTGGATGACAGCCGAGATGCTTGCCGCCGCTGCTTTTCGGAAGGATGCCCCCGCCGCAAAATCATCGTACTCCGATAATGCCGAATCGTCAACACTGTCGAGGATGTCGCGGCGGTGTTCATTCCAGTAGCCAAGCGCCTGACGTTCGGCAAGCTGGTCGATCTGCGAGGAAAGGCGCATCGACGCATCCGCAGAAAATTCTTCTGCCAGCATCTTGCGGACAGCCGGTTCTGCTGCTTCCGTCAGCTGCCACACGTCTACATTCCGCGAATCTGCCCGCGTTCCCGTGTCCGACACATCAAAGACATACCGGATGCGCATCCCGTTGGCGGTGGGGTTCAGCAGGGCAATGCCCTTTGCGCCGCGCCGGATGTAGCGGTGCATAGTGCCGTTCCAGAGCTCATACGCGGCACAGGCGCTTGCATCCGGGCGCTGCGCATAAATCATCAGCTGGTCGTGATAGGGATATTTATAGAGCCTTGATGCCGTGGTCAGGAACGACAACCAGTCAAGGTAATTGCCTGTGATTTTCAGCGATGTTTCGTCCGCCAGCTGCACATAGGCTTGTACTTTTGTCTGCATGTTTTTCTCCTCTGCGTCAGTCTGCGCCGCTCGCATACCACAGCGCGTAGGCGGCAAGGTCGGTCAGCGTCCAGTCGGCGGGCATTACGCAGTCAGCAAAATAGGCGCAGTCGAGGCTTCCGGCTTGGAAGCTGCGTTCGTCCTGCTCTATCAGGCTGCAGCGCTCGTCCGTTTCCGTGCAGAATCCCTGCCGGCAGCGCGGGCATTCCTGCTGTGCAAGCAGTCCGATGCAGTCCACCATCTGCGCGGTCATCAGGAATCGGGCAGCAGCTGCGAGAGGGCATGAAGCAGCGCGCAGAGCGCCGTCTGCTCGTCCTCCGGCACGGACTGCGCACGATGCTCCGGATAATCCGCAGGGTGTTCGCCGCCGTGCATCAGGAGTTCCTCAACGGAAACGTGGAAGGCGCGCGCAAGGTGGAGAATCGTGCCCGCCTTGCAGTTCTCCAGCCGCACGCTGCCGCTGAGCAAATCGCGCAGGGTGGTGTCCGGGATGCCGCTCTTCCGGGAAAGTTCCGCCTTGGTCAGGCGCCGGGCGCGCATCAGCTGATTTAGGTATGTCATTGTTTTTTATCGCTCCATTTCGTTCTTTTTGTTTTGGTGGGATGAGTGCTTCGGCGCAGGAAAAGCGCAAGTGATATAATCTGTAAGTGAATTTTCTGCGTCAAAGATGAAGTTTTTCAGTTATAGCTGAAAAAGTCTTTTGTTTCTGCTTGATTTTTCTTCGCAGATGTGCCATACTATGTGTATCATCGAAGGGAGGCTGTGCCGCATGATTCAGCGGGAAATGTACATGAAGCGTATCCGTCCGTTTATCGGAACAGATTTGGTGAAGGTGATGACCGGCATCCGGCGCTGCGGCAAGTCCGTCATGCTGAATCTCATCCAGGACGAGCTGAAAGCGTCGGGCATTCAGGATGCACAGATGATTTCGTTTAACTTCGAGGTCATGAGCAATGCGCACCTCTGCACGGCACAGGCGCTGCACGACGAGGTGCTGAAACAGGCAGCTGCCATCGAGGGCAAAGTCTATCTGTTTTTTGATGAGATTCAGGAAGTTGCGCAGTGGGAAAAAGCCGTCAACTCCTTCCGCATTGAGCTGGACTGCGACATTTACATCACCGGTTCCAACGCCAAGCTGCTGTCCGGCGAACTGGCGACCGTGCTGGGCGGGCGCTATGTGGAATTTACCATTTACCCCTTCTCTTTTGCTGAATTTCACGAACTCTACCGAACGGTTGAACCCGGTGCATCCGACGCGGCAGCTTTTCAGCAGTACTTGACGCTGGGCGGGATGCCCTACCTTGCCAATCTCCGCTATGCGCCCGAACCATGCAGGCAGTATCTGCATGACATCTACAATTCGGTCGTCCTCAACGATGTGGTCAGGCGCAACAAAATCCGCGATGTGGATTTGCTCGCCCGCATTGTGGCGTATGTCATCGGCAATATCGGCACAACGTTCGCATCCACATCCATTGCGAAGTTTCTGAAAAGCGAACACCGCACGGTTGCGCCCGAAACGGTGCTGAATTACATCAAGTACTGCACCGAAGCGTACCTGTTTTATCAGGTCAATCGGGAGGATTTGCAGGGCAAGCAGATTCTCGCGACGAACGAGAAATACTATATGGCAGACCACGGCTTGCGGGAAGCGGTGTTCGGCGGGAACATGAAGGACATCAACCTCATTCTTGAAAACATCGTCTACATGGAGCTGCTGCGCCGCGGCTACACCGTCACCGTCGGTAAAATCGGCAGCCGGGAGATTGATTTCGTCGGGCAGAAGCAGCACGAAAAGCTCTATGTGCAGGTATGCTATCTGCTGGCTTCCGAAGAGACGATTCAGCGGGAATTTGGCGTTTACGCTTCCGTGCCGGACAACTTCCCCAAATATGTGGTGTCGATGGACGAGCTTGACATGAGCCGCGACGGCATCAAGCACCGAAACATCCGCGACTTTTTGACGCAGCCTGAATGGAACTGACCCCAGCCGCCCTTCCGGAAAAATCGGGAGGGCGGCTGTCGTTTGGGAGAAATCGCACCTCCGTTATTCCAGTACCATGCTGCTTTCCTTTGTGCCGTCGGAGAGAATCAGTGCGTACTTATATCCGCCATCCGCCGGCATCTGGCGGCAAATCCGCAGCCCATACTGTTCCGTAACGCTGCCGTGCGAAAGCGTCAGTTCAAACTCCGACTCGTTCCAGTAGCGTTCGCGGCGGGTATCGTATTCCTGAATCTCCCATGTGCCGCAGAAATCAGCGCGCGTCCCGTCTGCCAGCACTGCGCAGCCCGTCATGCTGCCATCCGCAAGGAAGGTCATCTGTTCCGCAGCCACGGAGCTGCCCGCGTACAGCTTCCAGCTGCCGAGGATGGCGCGGTTCGCCTCGCGGGTGTCGGTGACTGTCCCCAGCAGGCACTCGGTGGGGACGAACCCGCGGAAGCGGCTCTTGCCCGTACCTGCTTCGATGTACGTCCAGTCGCCCATGCTCGCAAGCGCCGTTACGCTGGTGTTTTCCGTCAGGCGGGTCAGCGGCGTCTGGCTCATCAGCGGGTCATCCGTTACGGAAACGTCATAGCTGACGATGGCGGGCACGGCTTCCAGCGCCAGTGCGGGAACAGCGGCATCTTGGGGCAGTGCATTCTTGTCAATATACCCGATGCGGCAGTGCTCCGGGGTGATGGCATACTGCACCAGCAGCCAGTCGCCTTCCGTGCCGAACACCTGAATCCAGCCGTTGGTGCTGACCCGCGCGCGTCCCTTCGCACCGCGAATGCTTCTGCTGTCCGGCGCGGAATACACTGCATAGGTCTGCCCCGGCGTAAACGGCATCACCTCGGCATTCAGCGTTCCCTGCGGAATGTCCGGTGCGCTGGCAGTATCCGCCAAGGCAGCGGCAAAACAGGTCAGCAGCGCAAGCAGGAGCGCCATGAGTTTCTTCATTTTCATCATCCTTTCATCAGTCAAAGCGCGGGCGCAGGATTGCCCTGCCATCCTTGCCGAAATCAAGATGCAGCACGGCATCATAGCGGGCGTTGGTGCGGGTGGAGTGCAAGCCGGTTTTGCGGACAGCTCCCTTTGTCAGCAGCGTCTTTGCTTCAGCGGCAGTCAGGGGCGTTTCCGCAGGGGCAAGGATACCGCCCTTTTTCCAGAGTGCAAATCCGCAGATACGGTTTTCGCACAGATACCCTTGGGGATGCTCCGTAACTGCCGCGCCGCATTTGGGGCAGCTGCCGATTTTCTCCCGGAGCGGCGGAAACAGCGTCTCCGCATGTTCAGCGCGCTGCGGATTCACCGTCAGCTCTTTTGCGAACGCCTGAATATCCCGCATGAAATCTTCGGGCTTCTCCGCACCCTGTTCAATTTGCTGCAAGCGCTGCTCCCATGCAGATGTCAGCAGGGGTGAACGCAGACTTTCCGGCAGAACCGCGGCAAGGGCTTTCCCCTTGGTCGTCGGCACAAGCACCTTCTTCCGCTTTTCCCCGACGCGCTCAATCAGCTTCGTTTCAATCAGTTTCTCCAAAATGGCAGCACGGGTGGCGGGTGTGCCGATGCCTTTCCGCTCCGCATTTTCGGGGATGTCCGCTGCACCGGCGGTTTCCATTGCGTGCAGCAGCGTGCCTTCGGTATGATGCGGCGGCGGGGTGGTCTTGCCTTCCTCAATGGATGCGCGGAGAACCGGCAGTTTCATGCCTTCTGCAAGGTCAGCCGAGATGACGTTTTCCTGCATCTTCTCCTCTTCGTTCATCCGTCCGCCAAGGCTTCCGCGGAAGGTGTACCAAATGCGCTTCCAGCCCATCTGGATAATCCGTCTGCCCTTTGCCCCAAATTCATGCGCACCGCACATCAGCGTGACGGCTGTTTCTTCATACACGAAAGGTTCTTCCAGCGCGCACAGCAGCCGGGTGCAGACGAGGTGGAGCAAGTCGCGTTCGCCCGTCGTCAGGGCATTGATGCGCTGCGCCTGAGCGGGCATTGCGGCGGTCGGAATGATAGCGGGGTGGTCGCTGACTTTGCTGTCATCCACAACCCGTTCGGGATGCAGGTGCAGTTCCAAGGCGGATGCGAAAGGCAGCGCACGGCACACGCGGGCAGCCAGTTCCGGCAGTTTCTCCTGCATGTTCTGCGTCAGATACCGGCTGTCCGTGCGCGGGTAGGTCAGCAGCTGCTTCTCGTACAGACTCTGGGCGTAATCCAGCGTCTGCTGGGCAGTGAAGCCAAACAGCCGGTTGGCATCCTGCTGAAGCGTGGTCAAATCATACAGCAGCGGCGGATGCTCGCTGCGCTGCCTGCGTGCAATCTTCTGCACCACTGCATACGGCGCTTGGTTGCAGCATTCCAGCAGGGTACGGGCTTCGGTCAGGTCATCCATGCGTTCCGACTTTGCGGCAAGCGGGTCAGTTTCGAGCTTTACGGCAAAGAACGGGGTGGATTGAAAGTCAGCAATCGCCGCTTCCCGCTGCACCAGCATCGCCAGCGCCGGGCTCATGACGCGCCCCGTCGGAAGCGGCCGCCCATACAGCAGCGAATACAGGCGCGTGGCGTTGATGCCAATCAGCCAATCCGCCTGTGCGCGGCACAGCGCCGCCCGATACAGATTGTCATAGTCGTGCATCGGCTTCATCCGGCAAATGGCTTGGCGAATCGCGCTTTCTTCTGTTGAGGAAATCCAGAGGCGGCGCACCTCCTTTCGGCAGTCTGCCATTGCATAGACCAGCCGGAAAATCAGCTCGCCTTCGCGTCCTGCGTCTGTCGCGCAGACAAGGCTCGTCACGCGGCTGTCATTCATCAGGCGGCGGAGAAGGTCAAACTGCTTTTTCGTCTCCGCGACGACGGTGTACTGCCACTTTTCGGGCAGAATGGGCAAATCGCTGTAACGCCAGCGCTGATAATCGCTGCGGTACGCTTCCGGCATCGCCAGCGCCACCAGATGCCCGATGCACCAGCTGACCATCCTGCCGTTTCCCTCCCAATAGCCGTCTCTTCGCTCGTTTGCGCCGATGGCGCTGGCAATGGTGCGCCCCACGCTGGGCTTTTCTGCGATATATAATTCCATGCGTCTCCTCCTTATTCAGCACTTTCGTCGTCATCATCCAGCATAAAATCGTTGTCTGCCCGATGCCGCGCGCTGTTTCTGCGGTACTTCACCAGCACAAAAGCACCCGCGCCGCCCAGCAGCAGGATACCGCCCAGCGCAAGCACTGCCGTCATTCGGTCGGAGCTGCCTCCCTTTTCCGGCGCAGCCGTTGGCATTGGTACGGTCGTAGGGACAGGCGTTACATAGATGATTTCGGGCGACGGGGTCGGCAGTTCCTCCTTCTCTTCGTCGGACAGCAGCGCCAGCAAATCCCGCTCATCCACCAGATTGAGGAAGTATGTCTCGTACATTTCCGCCGCTTCGTCAATGGGCTTGTCGTAGTCGATAACGAGGTAGAAGGTGCTGCCGTTCTTGCTTTGCAGGGTGATAAACTGTTTGTTGGTCGCAGCGCTGTACAACACATCCAGCGTATGGGCATTGCCGTCCGCCTTGTAGGGCATTCCCGGTCCGATAGGAACGTACTGGATGACTGGTGTCGGGGACGGCGCTTGTGTCGGCGCTGCTGTCGGCGCAGTTTCTTCGCTAACGTAAATCAGCGAGCCGCCCAGCCCGTTCGGACGCTTCGTTGCCGTCGGCTGGATGGTGATTTTCTCCGTAGAATTGGGCTGCCTTGTCGGTTTCGGCGAATTGGTCGGTGCAGCCGTCACCCGCGAATTATCTTCGTAGCAGGGATTATTGAGCAGCACAGGCTCGGAGAAGTTCCCGGCATAGTCGAAAGCGCGGATGGACAGCGTGTCGTACCGCGCCAGCGTATCATCCAGCGCAATCCGGATGATGCTCCCTGCCTGCTCGGTGAAAAGCATGCTGTTGACCTGCACACCTGCCACGCCGGAGAGGTCGTCCTGCACTTCTACCTGCAAGGTCGTCCCGGTGATGCTTGCTTTCACGGTCGGTGCGCTTCGGTCAATGACGGCGACGCGGATGCTTTCTTCAAACGTATGCCCGTGCGGGTCGGTGATGCGAAAGGTAAACGTACCGTTCTCATGCACCGCGATTTCCGCCTTGCCCTTGTCAAACAGCTGCTCACAGTCCGTCCAGTCGCCGTCGTTCATCCGGTACGCCATTTGGTACCAGCCGAGATTCTGCTCGTCCTTCACATTCACCGTGATGACGGCGCTGTTGCTGCGGTTCCAGCCGCCGGGGGCTGTCAGCACAATACGGTACGGGGCACATTCTTCCTGCGTCGGCGCACTTTCCGCCTGCGCAAGATGCAGGCTCGCCGCCAGCAGCATCAGCAGGCAGAGGAAGGCTGTCCATTGTTTCCATTTTCGCTTCATTCATTTTCTCCTTCGAGCAATTGGGGGGCAGCGGGGATTTCAGGGGCATTGTCCTGCGTGCCGAATTTCGTGCGGAGGAACGCCGAGAGCATTTCCGGCGTCAGCGCATACAGCTCGCAGGTGGCATTGATGGCAGTGCGGTCTGCTTCTTTCACGCGCGCACGCAGCTGATTGACCTCTTCGGTTAATCGGCGCAGCTCATTTTCCTTCTTATCCAGCAGGGCATGGAGCTTGATGCGGTCTGCGGGATAGCGTTTCTTGGGTTCACTCATTCGCCTGCGCTCCCTGCTGGACGGGCAGTCTGCCAAAGGCATAGATTTTCTTCGCCCATTTGTCGCTCTGCAAATCCGCAAAACCAACCGGGTCGCCCGCGTGAAGCATCATGTTATTGCCGACATAAATGCCCACATGGGTGATGCCCTTCACGTCTGCACCCATCGTTTTCGTGAAGAATACCAAGTCGCCGGGGCGCGCCTCGTCCCAGCTGACATCCGTGCAGAGCGAATACAGCCCTTTTGCACCCAGCCGCCCGGTATCATAGACCCCCGATTGGCGGAATACCCAGCACACGAAGCCGGAGCAGTCAAACCCGGTGGACGGCTTGCTGCCGCCGTATACATACGGATAGCCGATGTACTTTTCCGCTTCCACCATCAGCGCCAGAAAGTTTTCGTCCGCCCGGAGCAGCGTTTCCGGGATGGTGTAGCGCACCAGCTTGTTTTTCGATTTGACCCCGGCGATTTTCACATTGCTTTTGCCCTCCGAGGTGATGACGGGAATATCCGCTTCCAGCGCAGGATATTCGGTGCTGTTCGCCGTCTCACTGACAATCATCGGGGATACCGATTCTTCTGCCCGCGCCGGAATCAGCACGGACAGCAGAATCAGCATCAGCATCGCAAGCAGCACCTGCTTGGCAATATCCATTGCTTCCCCTGCGGGAATCGAACGGTTCATGTTTCTCTGCATATTGTTCTCCTTTCAAATGTGGATAAAAAGTGGTAGGAAAAAGGGAGTCCATGCGCTGGACTCCCCGAAAATGGTTACAGACCGGGCATCCGCCCGAACGAATGAAAGTGACTTTTCCAGTAGGCATCGTTCAAATTCGCGTAGCCAATGGGACTTCCGCTGTGAATCATCATGCCATTGCCGACATAAATGCCGCAGTGCGTAATGCCATCCACGCCGTCGCCCATCGTGCCTTCAAAGAACACCACGTCGCCCGGTTCTGCCTGTGCCGCCGGAACGTTCCGGCATAAGCTCCGCAGTCCCTTTGCGCCCAGCCTGCCCGTATTGTATACGCCGGAATTGGTGAATACATAGCTGACAAAGCCCGAACAGTCAAAACTGGTTTCGGGCGATGCACCGCCCCAGACATACGGATAGCCGATATATTTTTCCGCCTCCGCCATGAGTGCGGCGAAAGTCGGGCTGCTTGCGAGCGTCTCGTCGGGAATGTCGTACAGCATGGGGTCTTTGAGCGGGACAGCGTAGGGATTGCCGTGGAAAATGCCCTCCATGTTGCCGTGCGTTGCCATGTACAGCGCGTACATGCCCATCGTGTGATGGCTCATGCTGACAACGGGCAGGTGCGACAGATTCCTGTTTTCCAGCCGCACATGACAGACTGTATAAGCATACGGCACGCGAACCGTCACCATCTCCAAGCGTTCTGTTTCCGGGTTGTAGCGCTGCTCGGTTTCCATGCGGTATCGTGTTTCTTTCGTTACGGATTCTGTCACGATGTACTGGAGCTTGAAGTATTTGTCCAGCACCGGCATAGCGGTTTCCAGCGTCCAGTCCTGTCCATCGAAGCAGGCGGAGATGATGGCAATCAGCACATAGGGATCGTGCCAAATTTCGTCTGCATCCACCTGCACTTCATCATATTCCGGATGATGGCGGGCATAGTTGCTCATTTCCTCTTTGAGCTGCCTTTCCATGCCGGCATACGCGCTTTCCGCCGCTTTTACGTCCGCTTCCTCCGCCGGATAAGTGCCAATCACGATGGATTCCAGCACCGACTGCGCCAGCGGCGTACAGGATTGCAGGCTGCTCATCACCGCAAGGAGCAGCGCCGCCAGCGCAAGCACCGCCCAAGCCGTCGGATGGCGGGCAAACGTCTGGCGCAGCCTTTTCTTGATGTTTTCGGCTTTGGGAACTGCATTTTCTGCTGCCTTCGGTACGGGAGCAATGTGATTGGCTGGACTGCGGGAAGATTTTGCGGATGCATACTCCTGCCGGATGGCGCGTTTCTGCTGCCAGCGGGCATTGTGCCGCTTGTGGGCTTTCCCCGCGTGTGCCGCCGCCCGGAACGCTTCTTCCTGCATGTCGTCTGCTGTCAGCGCGGCTTGCACAGCGCTGTTCTCATCTTCATTGGCTTCTGCCGCCTGATGATGGAGCTGGGCATGGGCTGCATGAATACCTTGGTGAAGCAGCGGCGGATGGCTGCTTTCAGGCTGACCGGCGCGTACTGCCTGCGTCTGTTCCTCCTTGCTGAACTGCAAGCGGGATGGGCTGCGATTGCGCCTCTTTTCCATCAGCGTCTCCCTTCCTTATGCTGCATCCGCTGATACGCTTCCTCGCTCCCGCGGTCTGCTTCCGCTGCCGCGCGCAGCAGTGCGTACACCGCCAGCGTCAGTACGGTGCAGAAAATGCAGCTGCCCAGCACCAAACCATATGTCATGGAATGCACCTCCTGTATTTAATGTTCATTCTGCACTGCCTTGTCCGACAGTTTGGTGGTCATCACCTTGTACAGCATGGTGTTCTTCGGGAAATGATCCTGAAATGGAAGAATCACATTGCCGTAAAACAGCAGCCCTTCGCCCTCGCCGCTCTGCGTGACGTAGGAAAGCTGATACGGCGAAATGCCTAACTTCTTCGCCAGAATCTCCCGGTCGCCGGATGCCTGATTCAACATGCAGATGAAGTCGGAGTTTTCCAGAATGTTCTCGACTTCCTGACTGGCCAGCAAATCCTTGACGTTCTGCGTAATGCCCGTCGGGATACCGCCCCACTTGCGGAATCGCTTCCAGATTTCAACAGAATAAGCAGCGGTCTGCTCCTCGCGAAGCAGCAGGTGAAACTCATCCATGTAATACCGGGTGGACTTGCCTTCACTGCGGTTTGCCGTCACGCGCCCCCAGACCTGATCCTGCACAATCAGCATACCGAGTTTTTTCAGCTGCTTGCCCAGCTCCTTGATGTCATAGCAGACCATGCGGCTGTTTACATCCACATTCGTGCGGTGGTTGAACACATTCAGCGAGCCCGTCACATAGATTTCAAGCGCCGTTGCCAGCGTCTGCGCTTCCTTCTCCGTCTGCTGGCGAAGCGCGTTGTACAAATCTTCCAGAATCGGCACGTTCTCCGGCTTCGGGTCATTCAGGTACGGCTGATACACAATGTGGACAGCACGGTCAATCACCGTTTTCTCAATGGGCTGCAAACCATCCCGCCCGCCGACAATCAGCTCGCACAAGGACAGAATGAAATCCGATTTCAGCGACAGCGGATTGTCATCGTCGCTGTAATTCAGATTGATTTCCATCGGATTGATGTAATTGGTGCTGGTCGGCGAAATTTGAATGACCTGACCGCCGAACTGCGCAACAAGCGGTGCATATTCACCTTCGGGGTCGCAGATGATGACATCATCGTCCGTGACCAGCATGACATTGCTCATTTCGCGCTTGGCGGAGAAGGATTTGCCTGAACCGGGTGTACCCAGAATCAGCCCGTTGGGATTTTTCAGCTGCTTCCGATCCACCATAATCATGTTGTTGGACAGCGCATTCAAGCCGTAGTACAGCGCTTCTGCACCGTTTTGACACAGTTCCTGCGTCGTAAACGGCATAAAGACCGCCGCCGCCGAAGTGGTGAGTCCGCGCTGAATCTGGATTTGGTTCTCGCCCAGCGGCAGGCAGGACACCATGCCAGCCTCCTGCTGGTAGTCCAGCGGAATCAGCTGACAGTTGTGCTGCAAGGCAATGCTCTGCGCCTGCTTCACGTTCAAATCCAGCTGATGGTGGTTGTCCGCCGTGTTCATCACCAGCAGTGTCGCCAAGAAGAAGCGCTCGTTGCGGTTCTGCAATTCTTCCAGCAGCTTTTTTGCTTCGCCGCCGTAAGCAGCCAAATCAGACGGCAGAATTTCCATGTCATATCCGGCGCGGACGGCTTTTTTCTGCTCATCAATCTTCATTTGATCCAGCGCCGTGAGCTTATGCTTAATGTCCTTGATGGCTGCAGTCTGGTCAATCGCCTGCAAGTGAAAGCTCACCACAAGGGAGGAATCCATTGCGAGAAACTCCGCCAGACAGCGGTCATTGAGTTCGGACGCAAGAATGGAGAAGAAGCTGACCGCGCTCACTTTGCTGCCCATGCCGAAACGCTGCCGCTCCCCGAATTTGAAGGAAGAGGGAACGATAAAGTCCTTCGTGCGCAGTCCGGTGGGCGCAAGCCATTTCCAGTCAAACAGGAACGGTGTCTGCGCATCCAGATGGAACATATCGTACATCAGCTTCAAGCGCTCTCTGCCATCCATCGGAGCGGCTGCCGCCCCAAGGCGCTTGAAGTGATTGAGCAAATCCGTCTCAATGCGTTCCAGACGCGGCTTTGCCGTCCGGTAGTTTTCCGATTCCACGCCGAAAGTCAGATACTTTCGCTTGCTCAAACCATTGCTGCCCTTGGCAAGCTGGTTTTGCAGCATTTCCGTGTATTCGCGGCGGATTGCGTCGAAGCCGTCCGCCTTGTCGGGAAGCAGAATGCGCTGCTCAACCGCATCCGCATTCGCTGTCAGGTTCAGAAACGAAAGCTGCAAATGCACGCTGCTGTCAAATGCGTTCAGAAAGTCACACCAGCCCTCGAAGATGGCGCTTTTATCTTCGTTCTGCGCCAGCTGATAGTTGATGTCCCAGAACTGCACAGTCTTAGTGTAGTAACTTGGGCTGACGCGGCAGATGCCATCCGGCCACATGCGCTCATACGGAATCGTCTCCTGCACGGAATGCGGCGGTTTCTTCCGCTGCTGACGGCTGCGCATGAGTGCCTGCAGCTGCCGTTTCTCAGCCCTTGTCAGCTTGATTTTTTCTTTGTTTGCCACGAAGAATCTTCTGCACCTCCTGCTGATTGCGGATACTCCGCTCAATCGTTTGATAGAAATTGTCGTTCTGCCAGACGCGGATGCGCGGACGCACGAATCGCGCCTGAATGAAATGCCGAATCAGCACTTCCAGCGGCTGCCCATGCCGTTCAAACATCGCCAGCAGAAAAAACGGCAGCATGAGCAGCATCATGAGCAGCACCGAAGGGCTGACACCCAGCGCATCCTTCGCCAGAAAGAAGGCGGGAACGCCTGTCAGCGCCCCCAGCCCGAAACAGACGACCTGACGCTTCGTCAGGTTGAAAAGAAACTTGGACTTGACGCGCGACAAGTCCTTAGGAATCGAGACATATGCCATTGCCTATTGCTCCTTCCTGCGGCGCATAGGTTTTGCTTCCTGCGCCGCTGTTTTCCACAGTCTTTGCAGTGTCTGTGGATTTCTTGTGGATTGCTTGTGGATGCCATGTGGATAAGCTGTTCCCAGAAACCTCTGCTACTGTTTTGGGATGAGCGGTCAGCGGGCATTGAACACGGACTTCGCGACGCTGCTGGTTTTGAAGAGCGTGAAGCACAGCAGCACCGTGTAGCCGATGCACGTCCACAAGGCGGTGCCGATGTCGCTGTCGACGCTGATACCCTGCACGAGTACCGCATAAATCGCGACGCAGACCATGATGAGGAAGGCCTGAAAGCCCAGCGCAAAGAGCGACCGCAGATAGTTGCTGCCCATCTGCCCCCATTCCCGATTTACCATCGTCGCCATCGGAATCGGCGCAATGGATGTGACCATATAAATCTCAATCATGCGCCCGTATATGACGATGAAGATGCAGATGCTCAGCACCCACGCCAAGATGCCCATCAGCGAGGACTGAAACCACAGCCCGAACAGCGGGCCGATTTCCATTGCCATCAGCGCCTGCTCCATGTCTCCAAGCAGCGCGGCAGCATCCAGCGCGGTATCGCCGATGATGATGCCCGATGCCTGACTGACGACGTTCTGCGCAACATCGAAAACCGCCATCACGATATTCCATGTGTTGGTGACAATCAGCACTGCGGCGAAGGTCTTGAAAATCCACTTGAAGAAAAGGAAGGTGTCAAAGTCATGCAGGCTGTTTCGGTCAATAAGCATCTGAATCAGTTCTAAGCACATGATGAAGGTCAGAATAATGCCTGCAATCGGCACAACGACGTTTTCCGACAGGCTGCGAATCATCTGGAAGATGCCGCCGTGCCATGCCTGCGGCGTTGTGCCGACGACCGCCGCCGCCTCGCCCACGCGGGTGTTGATGGCATCAAACAGACCAGACAGGTTGCTGATGATGCCGCTGACCAGCAGCCCTTTCAGCCATTCCGTGATTTTATCCCAGATGAAATTCAAAGGACATCCCTCCTGAAGAACCCGCTTCCGTTATCCTCCGGAAGCGGGTGAAAGATGGTGCTTTGTTCATCCGAACAGACCGGACAGCAGCGGAACAAGGGTAGTGCCAATCAGCGCCACCCCGCCGCCTGCCATCAGCTGCTTGATGCCTTGGGACTTTACTGATGTGTGGTAAAGAAGTAATAGAAGTGTAAAAAATTTTGCCGTTCCTATCCGGCACTTGCACATTGTGTCGGATAGGTCGGGCGGTTATTCGGGCAAGTCCACCTTGCCAACAAAAGAATAATAAATCT
>ERZ780149.2242-NODE-2242-length-18430-cov-9.379320_pt1 | contig 18430 bp, 16 predicted proteins | sample MGYA00511367_ERZ780149 | MGnify/ENA primary metagenome ERZ780149 (study PRJEB29588, sample SAMEA2153852) | human gut metagenome | biome: human gut; feature: human-associated habitat; material: faeces | place: Denmark | collected 2008/2010 ... | reverse complement strand
TATATTTAGTTATATTTATAGTTTGTTTAAGTTAAAGAAAGAACTAAACTTTAATTATAAAAGTATATTAAAAACTATAAAAGATTCTTTAATACCTACACTAGCAATGATACTTGTGTTATTAGTGTTAAAACTATTTATCAAAATACCTACAAGTGGTATAATGTTAGTGCTTACTCTTATGTTATATGTTATTTTTGGTGGACTTACTTATGTATTTGTGTCATATAAAACTGGATTACTTGAAAGGACGCTAGGAAGAGAATATATAAATAAGATAATCGGTAAATTAAGGAGGAATAAGTAATGTTAAAATTAAGTCATGTCAAAAAATATTATGGAGACTTTTTGGCAGTAGATGATTTATCTTTTGAAGTAAAAGATGGAGAGATATTTGGTTTACTTGGTGTTAATGGAGCGGGTAAAACTACTACTTTTAGAATGATTACAGGTTTACTTGATAAGACAAGCGGAAGTATTACTTTTAATGGTAAAAAAATAGATTACTCTGTTACTGATAAATTAGGTTTTCTTACTGAAGAAAGAAGTTTACTTACTAAGTTAACAGTACTAGAACAGGCTAAATTCTATGGTGGGTTAAAAGGAATGAATGACAAAGATATTGAAAATAGACTAGACTATTTACTTGAAAAATTAGAGATAACTGAGTATAAAAATAAGAAGATAAAAGAGTTAAGTAAGGGTAACTCACAAAAAGTACAGTTTATTATGAGTATAATAAATAGTCCTAAACTTCTTATATTAGATGAACCTTTTAGTGGATTAGATCCGATTAATATTGAGTTATTTAAAAAGTTGATACTTGAACTTAAAAGTGAGGGGACAAGTATAATATTCTCTTCACATAGAATGGAGCATGTAGAGTATTTCTGTGAAAGTTTGGTTATTCTTGTGCATGGTAAAACTGTTTTAAAGGGTAATTTAAAACAAATAAAGGAAGACTATCAAAAGAAGAATATTATGATAGAAGCAGATGCTAGTATGGCTGAGTTAAAAGGTATTAAAGGTGTAGAAAAAGTGGATAAAATAGGTAATACTTTTGTAGTTAGTATAAGTGATAAGAGTTACGTGCAAAATGTGTTTAACTATGTTAAGAAACTTAAGAATGTTACAAAGTTTGTAGTGGAAGAACCTACACTTAATGAAATATTTATTGATAAAGTAGGAGGTACTTATGAGAAGTAAATTATCTCTTTTAGTTAAAGATGGATTAAATAAAAAAATTAATACTAAATGGTTTAAAGTTATCAACATAATTTTATTAGTTGTTGTTGTAGCTTTGTTTAATATTGATAGTATCATTAAATTTTTTGGAGGAGACTTTGATGAGGAGACTACTATTTATGTTTATGATAATACTTTAAAATATTATGATGCGTTAAAGACAGTGTATGACAGTACTAAGCTGCAGTTAACTAGTGAAAGTGCAGAGATTAAAAAAGGTGAAGGAAACTACAAAGATGAAGTAGAGAAGATTAAGAAAAACAAGAAAGGTGATATAATTGTTGTTATAAATGATTTACATAATGTTGAAGTTATTTCTTTTGATTATGTAGATGCACTTACTATACAAGTTTTGAATGCAAGTATAGAAAAGGTTAAAACAAGTATAGCTCTAAGTGAAAGTAATATTACACCTGAAGAGTTAGCTAAAATATATGAGCCAGTTAATATCAAAAGAACTTATTTAAATGAAACAAATAATATATATTATAGTATTGTTCCTGATAAAAATTATTTTGTAAATGATGATAATTTAAAATTAGATTATGATGAACTTAAGAATATTATGAATAGTAATTTAGATATAAAATACATTGATATATTTAATGAGTTATCTTTAGAAGATTATTATAAGACTGATACTCACTGGAGAGAAGAAAGACTTTTTAAAGTAGTAAATAAATTGTCTAAAGAAATGAATTTCAATATTACTAATAATTATAGTTTCAAAAGAATAAGTGATTTTAATGGAACATATTCTAGTAGAATAGTTAGAAAAGATATAAAAGATGAAATATATATACTAGATAATGTTAATGATATAAATGTTTATAATTATGAAACTAATGGTTATGAGAAAGTATATGATTTAATAAAGTTAAATTCTCTTGATAAATATAATGTGTATTTGAGTGGTTCTGTGTCTTTATTAAAGATAGAATCAATGAATACAGATTCAACTAAAGATTTAATAGTATTTAGAGATTCATATGGAAGTAGTTTAATTCCACTTATGATGAATGGTTATAAAAGTATAACTGTTGTTGATACAAGATATATTAGTCCAAGTATGCTTTCTAATTATATTGATTTTAATAATAAAGATATATTATTTTTATATAGTACACTTTTGATAAATGATAGTTTTACATTGAAATAGATAGAAATATCTATTTTTTTTAATAATTTTTTGTATGAAAAAAGGGTTATTCTAACCCTCTAACTATTTCTTTAAATTCATCTCCACGATCTTCAAACTTAGCATATTGATCCCAAGAAGCAGATGCTGGACTAAGTAATATTACATCACCAGAAACACTATTTTCATTAGCAAGTAATGTTGCTTCTTTTAAATTATTAACAACGAAACATTTTACATTCATTTCATCCATTTCTTCTTTGATTCTATTTTTATTTTCACCATAGCATATAACTAATTTAGTATTTTTTAAATAATCTTTAAGCTCATAGAAACTTTGATGTCTTTCAAGACCGCCTAATATTAATACTGTTGGTTTTTTAAATGCATTAAGTGCGATTTGAGTAGATGTTATGTTAGTTGCTTTTGAATCGTTATAGAAATCTTTTCCATTAAATGTTCTTACATATTCTATTCTGTGAGCAACACCACTAAATTCTTTAATAACAGGTACCATCACATCATTAGAAATACCAAGTTCTTTAGCTATCATAATAGCACACATAATATTTTCATAATTATGATTACCTTGTAATTTGATATCTCTTGTATCAATTATTTCTTCATCGTAATAATAAATTTTATTATCTTTTAGATAAGCACCATCAATTACTTCTTTACTTGTAAAATACTTTTTAGTACTTTTTATATTTTTAGTAATTCTATACGCATCTTCGTTCCCTTTATTAATAATAGCAATATTCTTACTTGTATGATTTTGGAATATACGAAGTTTATTTTCATTATAATATTCACGAGTGCCAAACATATCAAGGTGTGCTTCATAAATATTAGTAAGTACTGCTATATCTGGATTGAAATCATAAAAATCATGTAATTGAGGAACTCCAATTTCCATAACTAAATAATCATTTTCTTTAATATTTGGTAACACTTCACATAAAGGGAATCCAATATTACCAGCAAGGTGTGTTCTACCAGGAAATGCATGGCTTACTATTTCATAAGTAAGAGATGTAGTAGTAGTTTTACCATTAGTACCAGTAATAGCAATTAATTTAACTCCTTTTGGTAATAAGTGATAAGCCATTTCTATTTCATTAATAACTTTAATATTATGCTCACTTGCATATTTTAAATACTTATGATCAAATTTTATTCCTGGATTCTTAATTATATAATCAAATGATTCATCAAGAATATCATCAGGATGACTACCAAGTATAACTTTAACACCTAAGTCTTCAAGTTCTTTAATATGATTTTCATCTTGATTTGCATTCATATCGTTAAGAACAATTGTATTATTTCTTTTAGCAAGTATTTTAGCAGCATGATAACCACTTCTTGCCATACCTAATATAAATATTTTTTTATTTTCAAACATATTACATGCCTCCATATTAATTATACTACTAAAAATAATTTATTTTTCTAATTTAACATATACTTTACAAATAAAAACTAATTATTTATTACCTGTAATTAGTCTTTTTGTAGTATTTTTTATTGTAATAGCGCTCTTTTTAATGATTGGTTTAACATTAGGAAATGCCATAAATAATCTTTTAACAAGAGGATTACTTTTTATTACTTCACGTACTTTTTTAGTTATTTCATTAGTATTATCTGGATTTTTGAATTTAAGTGACATATTTTTAACTTTAAATATTACTTTAAATGATACAATTAAGTCTATAATAAATATTGTTATCAGTGTATAAAATATTATATTAATTGTTGTTTCATTTAAATTGGAATAAATATTGTATAAGAAATTATTTAAGTATTTTATAAGTATAAATCCAAGTATACCAAATCCTAAACAATTAATTAAACAAATTCTTCCATTTAAATTATATTTATAGTCACTATAATCCCACCATCTAGCATGAAATGCTTTTTCCATTATATAACTTGTTAGGTATTCACCAATACTTGCGATTAATATTGAGGAGGTGAACAATGTAATAGGATTCTTTACTGAATGAAGTAAGAGTACCATAACTATTGCGCAACATCCATATATAGGAATATAGGGACCTATTAAGAATCCTCTATTGACTATCTTTTTATTTACTTTAAATCTATCTATTATTTCAATTATCCATCCAATAAAGGAATATGTTATAAATAATAGAAAATATATTTTAAATTCTCTCATTTTTTAACCTTTCTTTTAATACCAATATATTTAGGCCATTCTTTAGGATGCTTAAATACATTTAATGAGCATTTTTTATCCATAAGAGTTACTACCCATGTTTCTTTATATTTAGGTGGAGTTATATTAAGAGGGAACATGTGTCTTAATATAATATTTTCAACTCTATCATTAATAAGATGTGGGAAGTGCTTTCTAGAGTTTTCAAGAGCCTCTCTTGCATGAACAAATCCGTGTTGCTTAAAGAAACTTCTTTTCTCTTTAGAGTCTTGCCATGGTTTATAATAAAAATCATGAAGAATAGCTCCAATAGAAATATCTCTCTTATTAAGATTATGCTTTTTAGCAAATAAATAAGAACAATAAGCAACCTTTAAAGAATGATCATATACTGATTCATTAACATGATGATTATAGTTTTTTCTCTTTAAAAATTCTTTATTGTTTAATATTTCATCTATATAATTTAAAAATTCTTTATCATACTTCATAAACATTTCACAAAATAATTATAGCAAACATATATATATTTTTATTATTAAATTGAAAAATAGTGTAAACTTTTTCTTGAAGAAGCAATTATTTAGTAGAAAATTGTTATAATAAAGATAGAATTAGTAAGAAAGGGTGGCAATATGAAAGTATACTTTACAGACAAAATAACAAGTGAAAGTCTATTAGATATTTATAAGAAATTAGGTATTGAATTAAAAGGAAAAGTTGCTGTTAAAGTTCATAGTGGAGAAGAAGGTAATCAAAATTACTTGAAGCCACTATTTTATAAAGATTTAATTGATTATGTTAATGGAACTGTTGTTGAATGTAATACAGCATATAATGGTGAAAGAAATACTAGTAAAAAACATTTAAAATTATTAGATAAACATGAATGGACTAAATACTATAATGTTGATTTGTTAGATGAAACTGATGAGGTGGCATTGGAAGTAAAAAATCCTAAATATATAAAAGAAAATTACGTTGGTAAAAATATAGAAAATTATGATTTTATGTTAGTTTTATCACATTTTAAAGGCCATCCGATGGGAGGATATGGTGGTGCGCTTAAAAATATATCAATTGGACTAGCATCATCACATGGTAAAGCAAATATTCATGGGGCAGGTAAACCTGATGAAATGCGGACTGCAGATCATAATTCGTTTTTAGAAAGTATGGCTGAAGCTGCTAAAACAATAATTGATTATGAAAAAGGTAACATGGTATTTATTAATGTAATGGCTAATATTTCAGTTGATTGTGATTGCTGTGTTAAAGCTGAAGATCCATGTATGAAAGATATAGGAATACTTGCATCGACTGACCCAGTTGCAATTGATCAGGCGTGTATTGATTTAGTTTACAATAGTAATGATCCAGGCAAGGATCATTTAATTGAAAGAATAGAATCAAGAAATGGCATACATACAATAGAGTATGCTGAAAATATAAGAGTAGGAACAAGAAAATACGAACTTGTAAAAATAGATTAGGAGTTTTAATATGAATGGAAAATTAACATATATATTTGGTCATAAGAATCCAGATACTGATTCTATATGCGGAGCAATATCACTATCATACTTAAAAAACAAATTAGGTATGAATACAATACCATCAGCACTTGGTAACTTAAATAGTGAAACTAAATATGCTCTTGATTATTTTAAAGCTAAAGAACCATTTCATCTTAATGATGTAAAACTTCAAATTAAAGATGTAGCTTATCATAAAAATTGCTTTATTGATAAAAATGTACCTATAAAAGATGCTTTTGACTATATGAATAAATATTCTCTTACTGGTATACCAGTTGTAGAAAATAAAAATAAATATTATGGATATGTATCACTTAAAGAAGTTGCTAAAGAAATAATAACAGGTGATTTTCATAAAATAAATACATCATATGGTAATTTAATTAGTACATTAAATGGTGAAAAAATATTTAAATTTGATAAAGAAATAACTGGTAATGTTTTGGTAGCGGCTTATGCTAAAGAAACATTTTTAGAGAAAGTAGAACTTGATAATACATATATTGTTGTAGTTGGAGATAGAAAAACTATATTAGATTACGCGATTAATAGTAAGGTTAAACTTATAATACTAATTCAATCAGTTAATATATCTGATGATTTATTAAAGAAAGCAAAGAAGAATAAAGTTAATATTATAAGAACACCTTTTTCTTCTTATGAAGTTGCTAAAACTATATCTTTTTCTAATTATATAAAAGAGATATTGAGAAAAGAAGAATCTGTTACTTTTAATGAACTTGATTATTTGAGTGACTTTATTGAAGCAACTAAGAAGTTAAAACATACTAACTATCCAATTCTTAATAATAGGAATGAATGTAAAGGATTACTTACTCTAACTGATACTAATGATGTAGATAAGAAACAAGTTATTCTTGTAGATCATAATAATTATAGTCAAAGTGTTGATGGTCTTGAAGAAGCTGAAATATTAGAAGTGATTGATCATCATAATATAGGAGATATTAATACTAAAAGGCCAATTAATTTTAGAAATGCTGGAGTTGGCAGTGTTAATACTATTATTTATGATTTATATAAAGAGAATAATGTTAAGGTTCCAAAAGATATTGCTGGTCTTATGGCTTCAGCAATTATATCAGATACATTATTACTTACTTCACCTACGACTACTATTAGAGATGTAGATGCTTTAACTGAACTTTCTAAGATTGCTAAAATTAAATATAAAAAATATGGTACTGAATTATTAAAGCAAGGTATGAGTATAAAAGGTCTTACTAATTATGCTATGCTTCATAAAGACTTTAAGACTTATAAAGTAAAAGATTCAGTAATTGGAATAGGTCAGTTGTTGACTGCTGATTTAGATTTAATTAATAAGAAAATGAATAGTATTGTTAAATATTTAGATGATGTATCAGTAACTGAAAATATGAGAGTAGTAGCATTGTTTATTACTGATATATTTGAGAATCAATCTTATTGTATTTATAATACTTCTGCTAAAGAAATAATAAAAAATAGTTTTGATTTAAAAGAAGTATATGAGGGTGTTGCTCTTAAAAATATATTATCAAGAAAGATGCAAATAGCTCCATATATAATGGATACAATAGAGAAAGAATAATAGAAAAAATGATAAAATTAGTGAGTTATTGATCAATTTACATGTTCATATGTCTAAAAGTGGTCGATAACTTGCTTTTTGGTGTTTTAAATATTTATTTTCACAGTACAGTGTATAAAATTATATAAAAACAGCAAAAATATACAATGAAATGTAAAATATTGTAATTTTATGGATACAAAATTACAATATATTATTGAAAATTGTATAAAAATAGTGTAAAATATACAGTGAATTAGGAATTATAGTATGTTTTTTTAAAAAAGACATATTATAATGGAAGGGAAGTGTTAATATGGAACCTTATAAGGCTAAATTATTACCGATTCAGTACAAACTTGATAAAGAAACTATTAAATTATTAGGACAAGCCAATGATAAGTATGGCCAATATAAATCGTTATTAAAAATGTTTAAATTTGATCAAAAATATTTTTTAGATTCGCTTGTGTTAGGGGAAAGTGTTAGATCTTCTAGAATTGAAGGCACACAAATATCCCAGGATGATATGTATTATATAAATTATTATGAACAAAATGATAGTATACAAGAAGTTATAAACTTAAAAAAAATGTTGGAGTATGCTACTGAAAAATTACATAATAGTGATTTCAGCATTTATATGATAAATTCTATGCATAAAATACTTCTTTCAGGCGTAAGAGGAAAAGACAAGTCCCCTGGTGAAATAAGAACAATTCAAAATTATATAGGACTAAAAGGTTTGGGAAAAGAGGGAGCAACTTTCGTACCTCCAGTGCCAGAGGAAGTACCTATGTTATTGAATAACTTATTAGAATATATGAATGAAATATATGATGATGAAGCATTTATAAAAGTTGCAATATCTCATGTGCAATTTGAATCTATCCATCCATATAAAGATGGAAATGGAAGAATGGGTAGAGCATTAATGACGTTGCAACTTGCAAAAATTAAAAATGATGAACCAATACTGTTTCTATCAGAAATTATAGAACTTTATAAAGCAAGTTATTATAATGCTTTAACAGAATGTAGAAATGGCAATGTAGATGGCTTTATAAGATTCTTTTTACAATGTGTAGTTGATCAATGCACCAGAAATATTGGAAGAATTGAAAAAATAAACAAAGTTTACGATGAAGATGAAGAAATAATAAAGAGAAATATAAAAGGTAGTATAGTTCTTAAAATGCATCCATTAATGATGAAAAAGATAGTTTTTACGCCCCAAGAAATAGCTGAAGAATTGGATGTTCATATTAATTCAATATTGGGAATACTAAATAAAATGATAGAATTAAAAATGATTATAAAAGAAAAGAAAAAAGGTACAAATAGAGTTACATATAGATATATAAGAATATATGATACATTTGTAGAACAATTATAGTCATAATACTTGTATAAAATTATTAATAATAAAAAAAACATACAATAAAATACAAAATATTGTGTGTTTTTAAATGCTAATATACAATAAAACGTAAAATATTGTTATTTTTTAAAAAATATATACAATAATTCACAATAGAATATAAAAACTATTCAATAAAAAATACATTCCAATATGAAAGAATGTATTTTTTATTTTAAAAATAAAATGTCTAAATCAACATCTCCGTTTATTCCATCAATTTTACCTGTATTAGAAAGTTGCCATATGTAGTATTCACCTTTATAATTAGTTTTATCTATATAATGAGCAAGCCATGTTTTATATTCATTTAAGTTCCACATATTTTCTAAATAATATTTACTACTATAAAGCATTCCTTCATAACCTGCATTATTTATTTCTTTTATGAATGATTCACCAATTAAATTTAGATCAGTTAAACTTAAATTATAATTATTAAATCCACTAAATATTTCCCAATCAAATGCGATAGGTAAATCAAGTGTTTCACCATTTAATTCTTTTATAATCCATTTTGCTTGTTCATTAGATTCTTTTATGTTTTTAGCATAAGAATAGAAGTATAATCCAACTTTAAGACCATTTGCTTTGGCATTTTTTAAATATTCATTAAATCTATTATCATAAACAATTTCACCATTCTTATGACCAAATCCAATTCTAATGATAACAAATTCAACACCAGCATCTTTAACCTTTTTAAAGTCGATGTTACCTTGCCATGAAGAAACATCTATACCAATCATTGTCTTATCATTTTTATGTTCTTTGATTAAGTCTTTAATTAAATATTTATTTCTACTTGTACTTGTATTATTATTACTTTTCTTTTTTTCTTTTACATTTAATACAAATTTTTTTTCATTTTTATTATTATTCGAATCTATTGCGATATATTTTAAATTATATTTACCAACTTTATTAATATCGTAATCTCCTTCAATATAGCAATTAGGTCTTTTATCGTAGTTATCAGCGCATATTGCTTTATTAACAAGGTTAACATTATTACCTTTATATGCTGTTATTGATGAAGAAAGCAATATGATAGGTTTTGTAGTATCAACTATTTCGTATGTAATTTTGTATTTCTTTTTCTTATTTTCACTGTTTAAATAGTTAATATTTACTTCATTATTACCAAGTTTATATGTATCTATATAATTATTATCACTTATTAATTTTTCTTCTGTATTAATTAAATCATATAATTTAATTTTATCAGCATATTCAAAAACAAGATTGTCTTTTTGAGTTATTTTATCAACAATAGTTTCTTTTTCTTCTTTTTTACAACCACATATTATAAATAATAAACAAATTATTAACATTTTCTTTTTCATATATTTATTATATAATAAATGTATGGAAAAGATAAATAAAAAAGATATTAATGACAATAATATTATAGCAGATATTAATTTGATATTGTTTAATATGCCTAAAAATGCTAGTTATATTGAACAAATAAGGTGGGTTTACATTAAACTTGGTGATTTATTTAGTTATGATTATAGGGTTGCTAATCATCCTGATATTGTAACAAAACAACTTAATTTTGAAGAAGATTATATTGGTGGATTTCAAACTTGTATACAAATAGCGGAGATTATGAATATTGTTATAAATAGTTTAGGTCCAGAATGCAAAGGCAAGATAGTTGAAACAAGTGATAATGTAAGGGGTATTGTTGGTCCTAAACATAGAGCTAATGCAGTAGAGTTTAGTAATGGTGAAAAGTATTTACTTGATCTTACTTTAGATTTATATTTAATACAAAGTGGTTGTCAAACAAAACATTTTGGTTATACGTGTCCTAATGGTGAATATGATATTATGCCTTTAGTTGAATGTGAAAGTATTGATAAAAAATATGGACTTATTAAATTTGGAGAATATACTGATAAAAGAATTAATGATTTAAAAAGTAAACTAAATAATACTGATTATAGTAATATGACAGATGAAGAAATATTAAATTATAAAATAATGATGTTAAATACAATTACTCCTAAGTTTAGGGGAGCTCATGAAGGAAAGATGTATCTAAATAAATTATTTATAGAAGTATTGAAGTCAAGATTTAAAGAATATCATTTGACATCACAAAGAGAAAAAAATGAAGAACTTGCGACAGTATTTAAATTTGTAGATACAGATTCATGGTATTTATATACTCCTAATTTAAGATTATTTAATTCATCAAAAGAAAATATAAAATCTATGTTAAATAGTGGATGGAAAAGTAAAAGTAATTCATTATTTGATGATTTAGAAAATAATAAAACATTATAAAACTAGTTCATATTGAGCTAGTTTTTCTTATCAAAATCTACAAGTAATTCGTGTATCATTTCTTCTTGATTACCAAGATATACATCTTCAATTCTATCTACTCTACATCTTTCACATTCAAGAATACTATTCATTTTAAGAAGTGATTCATTTAAATCATCATTTACTATAACATAATTATATTTAGTGACTTCGTTAATCTCTTTATATGCTGTTTTGAATCTTTCAACAAGTTGTTCTTTTGTTTCTGTTTTTCTTCCCATAAGTCTATTTTTTAATATTTCCATAGATGGTGGCATTATAAATATAAATACGGCATTAGGACATTTTTCTTTTACTTTTTTAGCACCTTCAATATCTATTTCTAATATAACATCAATACCACTTTTAAGTAATTTATTAATATTATGTTTAGGCGTTCCATAATAATGAGAATGTACAGTTGCGTATTCTAAATACTTATCATTCTCGATGTTTTTTTCAAACTGTTCTTTTGTTAAAAAATTATATTCAACACCATCTTTTTCTTCACCTCTAGGATTTCTAGTTGTGTCTGATATTGACATTGTTATATTTTTTCTCGATCTTAAAAGTAAGTCATTTAGTGTACTTTTTCCACAACCTGATGGACCTGATACTACTACTAAAATACCTTGATTATTTTCTTTTATCATAATATACCTCTTTAAAATATTTTAACAAAAAATAAGTATAAAATAAATATAATAGTTAATAATATTAATGGTGAATGAAATGAAAGAGAAAAATGAGTTATTAATGCATATTTATGATATATCATATATGGGAAGTTACAGTACTAATAAATTATTAACAACGCTTAAGAACAAGGATAATAAAATTAAGAAATTACTTGAAGATGAATTACAAGTATATGATTTATATAAGAAAAAGAGTGAAAAATTAATTAAGAAGGCTAAATTAGAACTACCAACTCAAAATATAATGTCAAAAATGATGAGTTCTATGGGAATAATGATGGAGACTATGAAAGACAATAGTGATGCCGCTATTGCAAGTATGCTTGCCGAAGGATTTACCATGGGAATAGTTGAAATGGAGACTAAAATAAAGAATTACAGGGAAGAAGTAGATAAAAGTACTTTGAAACTTGCTAAAGAATTATTGAAATTTCAACAAAAAGAAATAGAAAATCTTAAAACATTTATGTAATTTTACACATAAATGTTTATTTTTATATGTTAAAAACTTTATTATGTGTTATACTTTAAGTATATAAAGTGTAAAAAGGATAGATGTTAATGAAAAAAATATTAAGTATATGTTCTATTTTAACAATTTTTACATTTTCATGTGGGTTTGTTAAAACAGATACAATAATAAATATAGATAAAAATAAAAATGTTAGTATAGAAAAAACAGTTTTAATGACTGATGAATTTGGTGAAGATACTATTAGTCAGTTTACTGATGTTGAAAAAGTTAAAAGAGATGGATTAAAAGTTGAAGTAAAAAAAGAAAATGGATATTCAGGCCTTGATGGTAAAAAAGAATATAAATTAGATAACATTTCTAGTGATAATGTTAATAAAATAGAAATAGATAAATTTCTAAATAGTGATTTTGATGATAAAAATCTTATAAAGGTTGAAAAAGGATTTTTTAAAAATAAATATACAATTGATTTTACTTATAATAGAGATAAAGTAAAAGCTTTTGAATTAATTTTTGCTATTAGTAATCCTTATGATAAAGATAATAAAGGTAATGTACTTCTTGAGGGTGCTAAGTATACTAATTGTTTAAGTATGATTGAAGAAAATAAGACTAATGAAGCAAATAAGAATACTAAAACAAAAACTAAAGTAAATACTAAAACTAACAGTAAAGTTACCAATGAAGAGTTACTTAATTGCCAAACATATGTAGAAGGGTATGAAGCTTACCAGAAAGAAATGAAAGCAAAAGTTGAAAAACTATCAAAAGAAGTAGAATATAATTTAACAATAACTTTACCAACTAAAGCAATAGAATCAAATGAAACAGTAAAGAGTAATGATGGTAAAAAGCTAACATGGACATTTGTAAAAGAAGAACCTGCTTCAGTTAATTGTAGTTTTGAGATATTAAATATGACTAATATTTACTTAGTGGGTGGTGGGTCACTAGTATTAGCTATTATAATTATTTTATTAATAATAATGTTAAATAAAAAGAAAAAAGAAAAGATAGAAAATATTGAAACTGACAAGCCAATACATACTGATTATGATCCTAGTATTGCATCTGAAATAGATGCGATGGGTGGATTTATTGATAGAGGTAGTGAAGTACCAATACCTGATGTTGATATGGTAACTAATACTGTTAATAGTACAGCAACTAATACTACAAATATTTCAAATGAAGAAATTAATAAACGTTCTTATGAATATACATTACCACATGAAATACCAAATGTAGTAAAAGAAAAAGAGCCAGAAAAAGCGCCTGTGTTTATTACATCGCAGAATACAAAAGAAGATGAAATAGTTATAGAAGAAAAGCCTAAAGAAGTAAAAATTATTACACCAGAAATAACTGATATTAAATAGTCATATGAAAATATGACTTTTTAAATGAAAAAAATATATAAATATGATAGAATATACTTATAAATGAGGTGACTTATATGGCATATATACAATTTAAGAATGTTAACAAAATATATAATTCAGGTGAAGTAGAAGTAAAGGCACTTGATAATGTTAATTTTGAGATAGAGCAGGGAGAACTTGTTTGTATTTTAGGACATAGTGGTGCGGGTAAAACAACAGCATTAAATATACTTGGTGGTATGGATAAAGCTACTAGTGGAGAAATAATTGTTGCTAAAAAAGATATAACTAAATATAATAAAAAACAACTAATTAAATATAGAAGAACTAATATAGGATTTGTATTTCAATTTTATAATCTAATTCAAAATTTAACAGCACTTGAAAATGTAGAACTAGCAACTGAAATATGTAAAAATTCATTATCACCAAGAGAAACATTAATAAATGTTGGATTAAAAGATAGACTTAATAATTTTCCAGCACAATTATCAGGTGGAGAACAACAAAGAGTATCTATTGCAAGAGCCCTTGCTAAAAATCCTAATGTTTTATTATGTGATGAGCCAACAGGAGCACTTGATTATGTTACAGGAAAACAAATATTAAAGTTACTTCAAGATACATGTAGGAAAAGCAAAATGACAGTAATAATAATAACTCATAATAGTGCAATTGCTCCAATGGCTGATAAAGTAATTAAATTTAAGAGTGGTAAAGTAGAAGAAATAAAAATAAATAAAAAACCAGTAGATATAGAAAGGATTGAATGGTAGTGAAAACGCTTATTAAACAAAGTTTTGTAAGTATCAAACAAACATTCAATAGATTTATATCCATATTAGTAATAGTACTTTTAGGAGTAGGATTCTTTACAGGTATAAGAGAAACGTCACCTAATATGAAAGATAGTTTAGATGCATATTTCAAGAAAGAAAATGTTTATGATATATCTCTTATGAGTACCTGGGGAATAACTGATGATGAAATAAATGACTTAAAAAATAAAGGATATAATGTTGAAGGATCTTATAGTTTTGATACACTTATACATATAGATGATGATTATGTAGCAAAAGTACATTCTTATGATAAAAATGCTACTATGAATAAATTAGTTGTTATTGAAGGAAGATTACCTCATAGTAATAATGAATGTGTTATAGAAAAAAATAAAGATGTAGGACACTATAAACTTGGAGATAAAATTATTATAGATGATGGTATTCTTAAAGAAAAAGAGTTAACAATAGTAGGATTTGTTAAAAGTCCATTATATGTATCACTTGAAAGAGGAAGTACTAAATTATTAAATGGTAAAGTTAATTTTTATATGTATTCATTAATAACTAATTTTGATAGTGATGTATTTACTGAAGCATATATAGATTTAAATACAGAAGATAGTACTTTTAGTGATAAATATACTTCTTTAAGAGATAGTGAAGTAAAGAAATTAGAAAATATTAGTGACGAATATAGAGATAAAAGATTTAATGATGAAAAGAATGATGCTTTAAAAGAATTAAATGATAATATTGAAAAATATAATAAAGAGAAAGAAGACACTTATAAAAAATTAGATGATGCTTTAGATAAGATTAATAAGACTGAAAAAGAACTTAAAAGTAACTTAACTAAACTTAATAATAATGAAAAGAAAGCTAAGACTGAATTTGCAAATAAAAAGAAAGAATTAAATAATAATAAAAAAGAAGTAGAAAATGGTATTAGTGAACTTAAAAAGAATATATCATATATGGAAAGTGTTGGGATGGATACTACAGAATTAAAAGTACAATTAAGTAATCTTGAAAAAACACTTACTACTATAAATAATGGTTATAATACTTTATTAAAACGAGAAACTAAAACTTATAATGAGATTAAATCAGGCAAAGCAAAAATTGAAAATGCTAAAAAGAAATTAGAAAGTTCTAAAGTTGAACTGGCTGATAACAGAAAAAAAGCAGATACTGAATTTGAAGATGCATATAAGAAAATTGAAGATGCTAGAAAAGAAATAGATGAACTTGAAAAACCAGAATGGTATGTCCTAGATTTAGATTCTAATCTTGGATATTATCAATTTTCACAAGATTCAGAAAGAATTGCTAAAATAGCTAAAGTGTTTCCAGTACTATTCTATTTAGTAGCAATACTTGTTAGTCTTACTACTATGACAAGAATGGTAGAAGAAGAAAGAAGTGAACTTGGTACATTAAAGTCACTAGGATATGAAGATAATCAAATATTATTTAAATATATGTTATATGCATTACTTGCTAGTGTAATAGGTTCAATACTTGGAGTAATAATTGGTACTAAAACAATACCTAAAATTATATATGGCATGTATTGTTTAATGTACACGCTTGGTGAATTTGTTAGTAAAGTTGATTTAGTAAGTTACCTAATTGGAACAATTATTGCGATAGGATGTATTATGTTATCAACATACTTAGCAGTTAAAAAGTCACTTAAAGAAGTACCAGCAGAACTATTAAGACCAAAAAGTCCTAAAGCAGGTAAAAGAGTATTACTTGAAAGAATACCATTTATATGGAATCGTCTATCATTTTCAAGAAAAGTAACAGTAAGAAATGTATTTAGATATAAGAAAAGATTCTTAATGACAATACTAGGTATAAGTGGATGTACAGGACTTATAATTGCTGGATTTGGACTTCAAGATTGTATTATTGATATGGTACCTAATCAATATGAAAAAATATTTAGTTATGACTTAGAAATAACATTTGATAAAGATAATAAAAATATAAATAAAGATTATGAAGAAATATCTAGATTTAAAGAGTTTAGTAAAACATTAAAAGCAGATAAAGATTCAATAGAACTTACTAATATAGATACTAATCAAACTATTCAAATAATAATACCTTTTGAAGATTATAAAGATTTTATTCAAATAAAAAATAGAAGAACAAATGAATATTATGACTTGAATGATAAAGTTATTGTTAGTGAAAAATTATATAAATTATTAAAACTTAAGAATAATGATGAACTTGATATTAAACTTAATGATAATACATATAAGACTAAAGTAGGTGGAAGTACTGAAAACTATATTATGCATTATATATATATGAGTAAAAAAGAATATAATAGTGATTCATTTAATACAATGTTTGTTAAAATAAATAATTTAACTGAAGAAAGTAGAAATGCATTATCAAAGAAGTTAAAAGAATATGATTCAGTTTCTAAATTAACATATAATTCACTTAGTAGAAGTATATTTGATGATGCGATGAAGAATCTTGGAAGTATAACTATAATATTAATAGTTTCAGCAGGACTTTTAGCATTCGTAGTATTATATAATTTATCAAATATAAATATTAGTGAAAGAAAAAGAGAACTTGCATCTATAAAAGTACTAGGTTTTTATGATAGTGAAGTATATAAATATGTATCAAGAGAAAATACAATTCTTACAGTAATAGGGATGACTTTTGGATGTTTGATTGGATATGTTCTTACAATGTATTTAATTAAAACATGTGAATTTGATATAACAATGTTTAGTCCTAAAATATCTATATATAGTTATATTTATTCATTACTTATAACACTTGGATTTACAATACTTGTTAATATTGCTACATACTTTGCATTAAAGAAGATAAAGATGGTTGAATCATTGAAGTCTGTTGAATAAATGACAAATAAAAAAGAAATTCGTTTTTGAATTTCTTTTCTTTTACATACTAAATATATGTTTTAGGCTTTTCATTCATTGTTAAGAAGAAATATGCACCTATGAAAATGATAATTCCTATCATCATATACGTACTAGTTATAACATTGTATACACCAGCAAAGTTTTTAATTTTTGAGACTGTTTTACCTATAACTAATGCATCGGTTATTTCATATTCTGGATCAGTTGTATTTAACTTATCACTAACAACATATTTACCAGCAGTATGTTCAGTAATAGTACCCATTCTATAACTACCCTTATAATTATATATAATCGTATCGCCCTCATTATAAATATAATCACGTTTGATTATCGCAAGATCACCTCTATCAAAGTCAGGAGACATATTTTCTTCAATTACTTCATGAGTAGAATAATCAAATAAGAAAGCATATTCAGTACTCATTAATTGTTTATATGCTGCATTATATAGAGAAAGTGCTCCAATAATTGCAAGTAATACAATTATAACTAACATAATAGGTTTAATAATTTTATAAGTTTTATTCACATTTACACCTTACCTTTAATAAGATTATAACACATTATTTAACAATAAAATATATAAAATTATGATATAATACATTATTATGGAGGTATCAATATGAACTTAGAAGACTTTAATAATAAAATACTTATAATAAATGATTATGCTAAAAATACATTATTAAAAAAGATAAATAAATTATTAAATATAAAAATAATAACATTAAGTGAACTTAAGAAA
>ERZ780149.2241-NODE-2241-length-18435-cov-3.217791_pt1 | contig 18435 bp, 16 predicted proteins | sample MGYA00511367_ERZ780149 | MGnify/ENA primary metagenome ERZ780149 (study PRJEB29588, sample SAMEA2153852) | human gut metagenome | biome: human gut; feature: human-associated habitat; material: faeces | place: Denmark | collected 2008/2010 ... | reverse complement strand
TTAACAGTAAAATAAATAAAATGCAACATTAAAGATTTCTTAATAAATTAAATACTTTTATCTTAAAAAACAAATTGGTATAATATTTTCGGAGGTTGAGGAAGAGTGTATAACATTTTGGTTTGTGATGACGAAAAGGATATTGTTTCGGCTTTAAAGATTTATCTTGAGTCTGACGGTTACAAGGTTTTTACTGCTTTTAACGGTAAAGAGGCACTTGATGCGGCTGCTGAAAATGAAGTGCATTTAATTCTTATGGATATAATGATGCCTGTTATGGATGGTATAACCGCCATGGTTAAACTGCGCGAAAGCAGTAATGTGCCTGTAATTTTGCTTACGGCAAAGAGCGAAGATACCGACAAAATACTCGGTCTCAATGTCGGTGCTGACGATTACATTACAAAACCGTTCAATCCTGTTGAAATGTTGGCGCGCGTGCGCTCGCAAATAAGGCGCTATACAAAATTGGGCGGCAATCTTGTTCAGTCGGGCGATGATGTGTTGACAGTTGGGGGAATATCGCTTAACGATGCTTCAAAAACGGTTACGGTTGACGGTGACGATGTAAACCTCACGCCTACCGAATACGCAATTTTAAAACTGCTTATGGAAAATAGGGGCAGGGTAATGTCACAAAAAGAAATTTATGAAAAGGTACGAAAAGAGTTGGCGTTCGGCGCCGAAAATACAATAGCCGTACATATCCGTCATCTGCGTGAAAAAATAGAAATAAATCCGTCGGAGCCTCGGTATATAAAGGTTGTCTGGGCACACGGATATAAATTTGAGGGATAAAGTTATGAAAAATGCTTTAAATAACATCGCGCTTAAAATTTTGGCGATTGTTTTGTCGTTTGTTTTGTTTTTTGCAATGCTCATTTCATTTTTTGCTGTCGGAGTAATGCTGTTTAACGATTTTTACACAAGCGATTTTAAAAGCTGTGAATTTTCAATAATGAGCAACCTTGCGCATGAAGAGCTTTATAAGATTGAGACAATGAATCAAGATTATATTGAAGATTATTATTCCGATAAAAATGTTGTATATGAAGTTGAAAATTTAATGACGGGCAAATCAATTTCAAATTTTAAAGGTCAGGATTACATCGGTTATGCGTCGAAAACTGTTTATGAATCAATTTATGTAAATATAGACGGCGAAATACGCGGCGAAAACGGTGTTCATTATGAAGCCTCTAATACAGGTGACGATGAATATTTGATTTTTGACGACGAAACACGCGAAATTCTTACCGAGATTGACGACAAACAAGAAATAAGATTTACGGTTTACATTCCGCAAAAGTTGCAATACACCGACCGTTTTTGGCTTGCGGATAAACTTATTACAATCGGATATAACAATCGGTATGTGCTTATTTTTATCGCAATTATTTCGCTTTGCCTTTGCATTGTAGTTTACAGTTACTTGTTTATGGCGGTAGGGCATAAAGCAGGTGCCGAAACTATAAAACCAACGCCGATAAACCGTGTTCCTGCTGATATTTTAACTGCGGCGGTGCTTCTTTTAGGCGGCTGCGGTGTGGGACTTTTTGCCGAATTGAGCGGTCTTGTGACAGGTATTGTATTCGGCTCGGTGATACTTACTTTCTTATATTTTTTGTGCCTTTGGTATTTGCTTAGCATAGTCGCACAGGCAAAAGCAAAAACATTGGTAAAGCACACCTTTTTATATTGGTGCTTTAAAAAGCTTTCAAAACTCGCAAGAGTTTTCACACACATCTTTAAAAATGTAAATACCGTTTACAAAGCCGCTCTTGTAATAGGAGCAATTTGGGTATTGCAGTTTATTCTTATAGGCTTCAATGCCTATGAAGCAGATAATCTGATTATATCTTGGCTTGTAATCAGCGCAGTTGTTTCTGTTTTGCTGTTGCTTGGCGCCATTGCTTTTCAAAAGGTAAAAGCCGGCGGCGAAAAGATTGTGAACGGCGACCTTGAAAATAAAATCGACACTGCCTATATGTTCGGTGATATTAAAGATTTTGCCGAAAGCCTTAACAACATAAACAACGGCTTACAGTCGGCTATTGACGATAAAATGCGAAGCGAGCGTTTTAAAACCGAGCTTATTACCAATGTTTCGCACGACATTAAAACTCCGCTTACTTCAATAGTCAATTATGTTGACCTTATAAAAAAAGAAGAATGCGAAAATCCTAAAATCGCCGAATATATCGAGGTATTAGACCGCCAGTCAAAGCGACTGAAAAAACTGATTGAGGATTTGGTGGAAGCCTCTAAAGCTCAAACCGGCAATATATCGGTAGAGCTTGAAAGGTGTAATGTTGCGGTGCTTATAAATCAAGCCGTAGGTGAATTCAGCGAGCGGCTGGAAGCCAAAAATTTACAGGTTGTGCAATCGGTCAAAAATGACGAAGCCTATGTTATGGCGGATAGCAGAAGGCTGTGGCGTGTTTTTGACAATCTGCTTACCAATATTTGCAAATATGCCATGAGCGGAACCCGCGTATATGTTGATTTGAACTGTGAAAACGGCAAGGCGATAATCACCTTTAAAAATATTTCCGAAATGCCGATAAATGTGTCGGGCGAAGAGCTTACCGAGCGTTTTGTTCGGGGAGACCGTTCGCGCAATACCGAGGGTAGCGGTTTAGGACTGTCAATTGCCAAGAGTCTTACCGAACTGCAAAACGGCAGTTTTGAAATAAATACCGACGGTGACTTGTTTAAAGCTAAATTAACCTTTGATGTTGTAAATTAAGGAATTTTTATGAATAAGTTTGAAATGTCTAATGTTGAACGCCTTATGTTAAGACGAAAAATAAAAAGAAAAAAGCGTATAAGAACACTTATAATAATTATGCTGTCTGTCATTCTTGTTTTGTGCGGTGTGTTTATCTTTGTAAAAAGCAGGGGCACAAGTTCGGGTGGAAGCTTAGGTGTATTTGAAAAAAAGTTAAATGCCAAAACGCTTGAGTGCCCCGATTATGTAGATGTTCAGTTGATAGACACCGGTCTTGCCAGAACGGGCGTTAAGCTGATTGAAATTAACAATATTGTAATTCATTATGTAGGCAACCCCGGTACAACTGCGCAAAACAACCGTGATTACTTTAATAAAAGCGACACCGAAGTATGCTCGCATTTTCTGATAGGTCTTAACGGTGAGATTATTCAGTGCGTACCGTTAGATGAAAAATCAAACGCCAGCAATAACCGAAATCTTGACACAATTTCGGTAGAGGTATGTCACCCCGACAGCAGCGGCAGGTTTAACGAGGCTACATACAATTCGCTTGTTAAGCTTACGGCATGGCTGTGTGATAATTCGGGCCTTAAAGCGAAAGATGTAATTCGCCACTATGATATAACGGGCAAAGAATGTCCTAAATATTTTGTTGACAATGAGTCTGAATGGGAAAACTTTTTAGATGAAGTAAAACAAGAACTTAAAAATTATTAAAAGAGGTGCTTATTTAATGCTTGAAATTAAAAACCTATCTAAAATTTACAAACCGAAAAAGGGAGTTCCGGTTACGGCGCTAAAGGGCATTAGTTTAAAACTGCCCGATACAGGTATGATATTCTTACTCGGCAAATCGGGAAGCGGCAAATCTACATTGCTTAATTTGCTTGGCGGTCTTGACAGCTATGACAACGGAGAAATTATAATAAACGGCGTATCGTCAAAAAATTTTAAACAGCGTCATTTTGATTCTTACCGCAACACCTATGTCGGCTTTATCTTTCAAGAGTATAATGTGCTTGATGAATTTAATGTCGGTGAAAATATTGCCATTGCCATTGAATTGCAGGGTAAAAAGGCTACCGACCAAGAAATAAACCGAATATTAACGCAGGTTGACCTTGAGGGCTACGGCAACCGCAAGCCCAATGAGCTTTCGGGCGGACAAAAACAGCGTGTGGCAATCGCCCGCGCGCTTGTTAAAAATCCCGAAATCATTATGGCAGACGAGCCAACGGGCGCTTTGGACTCAAACACAGGTAAACAGGTTTTGGATACGCTTAAAAAGCTTTCAAAAGAAAAGTTGATTATTGTGGTATCTCACGACCGCGAGTTTGCCGAAAATTATGCCGACCGCATCATCGAACTTGCCGACGGCGAAGTTATAAACGACCTGACGGTTGATAACGATGTGTGCGAACAAGAAGCTCAAAATCTTACTTTCGGTGAAGACTGCATTACCGTAAAAAGCGGTTATCACCTTACCGAAGAGGATTTAAAGCGTATAAACGAATATATTGACAGCTTTAAATCGGGCAATTTTAAACTTTCCATAAGCGAAAAAAGCAGCGGCAGGTTTAAAAATACCGACACTCAAAAAATTGCTTCAAATACGGCAAGAAGCTTTAAACCCATAAAATCTAAATTGCCGATGCGCAATGCTTTTAAAATGGGAGCAAGCGGTCTTAAACACAAAAAGTTCAGACTTGTAATTACCATATTGCTTTCCTGTATTGCGTTCGGGTTGTTCGGTCTTGCCGATACCTTTGCGGCGTATAATCACATTAAGGTATGCACAAACTCTATTTATGATTCGGGCATTGATTATGCTTCGGTTGTAAAATCAAAAAAATACGGTGATGATTGGTATGATTATAAGCACTATCTTTCCGAAAAAGATTTAACCGACATTAAAACCAATACGGGCGTTTCATTAAACGGTGTGTTTTACCCAAAGGGCGCCGACCTTTCTTTTAACTCAAATATCAATCCCGATTCCAAAACAAGTGAAAGCCAATACGAAATATATTACCCTAATTTTTCAGGCTTTACCGAAATAACCGCTAATACTATCGATGAGTTCGGTTATAAACTTGTAGCGGGTAAATTGCCTGACGGCACAAAAAATGAAATTGCCGTAAGTAAATATATCTTTGAGGTATTTAAAAAGACACAATACACCGACGGAGTACCCGTTAAAGATTCAAAAGGCAAGGAGACATTGGTTTACAACGATATTAAGGACTATTCCGATTTGCTTGATAAAACCATAACCTTAAACGGTACAAAATATATAATAACAGGTATTATTGACACCGGCTTTGACCTCACGCGTTACGAGAGCCTCATAAAGAAAAAAGAAAATCAAAGCTCTGCTCAAAAAATAATCGATTATGCGCTTGTAAATGAGTTTAACTCTCACAAAAATTACAGCATGGCATCTATGATTATGTTAGGCGAAGGCTCTATTGATAAAATGATTGAAGCACAACCGCCTATATACGACATCAACAAGGGTTATTTGTGGTTTTTCGGCTCTAACTTCGGCGTTGACCCGGGTTACCTTACCACCCTTGACAAAGTAGATACTTCCGGCATTGTATGGGTTAACGGCGCAAAAACAACATTGTCTGAAAAAGAAATAATTGCTTTTGAAGGCTGCGTAGATTTTTGGGACACCGAAAACGCCGTTCAGAAGGAGGAGGGCGGCATTGATTACGCCAAAACCTTAAAAAAGAATAATTCGGTTGTGCTTAACAAAAATATTTTCGGCGCCGCTAATAATTCGGATGAAGACGGTTATACCGTTGTAGGCGTTATACCGAATAACGAAAAATATAAAAATTTGGGCGGCACGGTCGTTGTGTCTGACGGTTTATTGAACAAGTTTTCTGAAAACGATAACGGCAAATACACCTTTGCGGTGGGCGTTATGCCCTCTGATATTGAAGAAATCAGAGCCCTTGTCTCATATTGCTACAATAACGATGACGATTTGAGATTTCCTCTGCAAAATGCAGCTACCTTTGAGCTTGATATGATCAATGAAGAGTTAAAGGAATTTGCAAAAGTATTCTTGTATATAGGTCTTGGCTTTGCATTGTTTGCGGCTGTTATGCTTGCTAACTTTATCGGAACAAGTATATCCTATAAAAAGCAGGAGATAGGTATTTTGCGCGCCATAGGTTCGCGCAGTAACGATGTTTTTAGAATCTTCTTCTCGGAAAGCTTCATTATTGCCATAATAAATTTTGTTCTGTCTTCTGTCGGTGTTTTTGCCGTTACTCAGATTTTAAATAATTTGGTAAGGAAACAAGTCGGAATTTTAATTACATTTTTAACCTTCGGACCAAGGCAGATAATACTGCTTTTATTCGTCAGCATATTTGTTGCTTTTGTGGCAAGCTTTATACCCGTAAACCGCATAGCATCTAAAAAACCAATTGACGCAATACGCGACCGATAAAGTATTGTATTGTTTTAAATGCAGGCGCCTGTTACCCGTTTAACAGGCGCTTTTAGGTTGTATAATAATTTTACGCTTTAAAGTGTTGCTTTTTAATAATTGTTATGGTATAATTACGATTATTCTTATATTTGGTAGGTGTATTTATGACAGCTTATAACTGTATAATACTTATTACCATCATTTTTTATATGATAATGATGGTAAGCATTGGTATTGCTGTATCAGGCAGAAACAAAACTTCTAACGATTTTTATTTAGGCGGCAGAAAATTGAGTCCGCTTGTAACCGCAATGAGTGCCGAGGCTTCGGATATGAGCGGTTGGTTGCTTATGGGGCTTCCGGCTGTTGCAATGATGGGCGGCTTGGCAGAGGCAAGCTGGACGGCCATCGGTCTTGCGATAGGTACATACTTAAATTGGTTGTTTGTCGCAAAAAGATTAAGGGTTTACAGTCACCGATTAAACGCATTCACACTGCCCGATTTCTTTACAAAAAGATTCGGCGACAAAACAAAAACACTCACTACCATTGCGGCTTTGTTTATAATAGTTTTCTTTGTTCCGTACACTGCGTCGGGGTTTGCAGCCTGCGGAAAGCTATTCGGTTCGCTTTTCGGTATGGATTACCATCTTGCAATGGTATTAAGCGCAATAGTAATTATTTTGTATTGCACTCTGGGCGGATTTTTTGCCGCATCTACCACCGACTTTATTCAAAGTATTATTATGACCGTAGCACTTGTAGTAGTTGTCGGCTTTGGTGAAGGCATTGCCGGCGGTTTTGGTAATATATTCAATAATGTTCAGCAGCTTGACGGTTATCTTGATTTGTTCAAGGGTTACAGCGTTGCAAGCAGTGAAACCGGAAGTTACGGTGTGTTACCCGTAATTTCCACGCTGGCATGGGGTCTCGGTTACTTTGGTATGCCGCATATTCTGCTTAGATTTATGGCTATTGAAGATGAAAACAAGCTTAAACTTTCACGCCGTGTAGCGTCTGTTTGGGTTGTTATTTCAATGAGTGTAGCAGTGCTTATAGGTGTTGTGGGTTACACACTTATGCAAAAGGGGGTTCTTCCCGCATACGCCGACGCGCCTGCCGCAGAAACAATTATTGTTGATATTTCAAAGTTTTTAAGCAAATACGGTTATGTTGCTTCACTCGCCGCGGGAATTATACTCGCCGGCATATTGGCGTCTACCATGTCTACCGCCGATTCACAGCTGTTGGCGGCGGCGTCAAGCGTTTCGCAGAATCTTTTGCAAGAAACTTTCGGCATTAAAATGTCGGCAAAGGTGTCTATGTGGGTAGCTCGTATTTCGGTTGTAGTTATATCGTTTATAGCAATCTTTTTGGCGTGGAATCCCAATAGCTCGGTATTCCGTATAGTATCGTTTGCATGGGCGGGCTTCGGCGGTGCGTTCGGTCCGGTAATGCTGTGTGCTCTTTTCTGGAAACGCACCACAAAGCAGGGTGCTATCGCCGGTATGATTTCAGGCGGAGCGGTAGTGTTCATTTACAAGTGGCTTCGTGACGGCTTTACATTCGGAGGTAAGCTTACAGGAGCATTTATTGACGGAACAATATTTGATATTTACGAGCTATTACCCGCGTTTTTGATAGGCGTGGCGGTAATTGTTGTTGTAAGTCTTTTAACCAAAAAACCCGAATCTGAAATCGGCGATACCTTTGACGAAGTAAAAGGTATTTGCAAAGCAAAATAAATAAATTTGAATAAACGGTCTGTTTTATTGCAAAACAGGCCGTTTATTTTTATATTTGTAACACAATTTTAAATTTTGCTTATTATGTAATATCGGAGGGATAAAAATGCGTAGAAAATGTAACAACACAAACAAAGGCCTAATCGGCATAGTTTTTGCTTTGGGTTTACTTATCAGTTGTTTTTGTCCTCCGAAATTTTTAGTGGGTATTCTTGCAATATGGGTAATAATTTTAGGCATTTCATGTTGCAGGCGCTGACGGAGGTTGTTTTATGAAAGTTGTACTTTTTAAGAGTCCGAAGCTTTTAAGCGGAATATTAAGAATGATATTCGGTATAAAAAAACAGTCTGTATAAAATACATAAGCTCCCGAAACTGATTATCAGTCGGGAGCTTTTGGTATTATTGAATTTCTTCACCGTCAAAGTAGCTGTCTTCTGCTATATTAAATTCATCTGACACAACCGTTCCGCTGTCACTTTCCTGTATTATTCGGTAGGTGCCTACATCAAGAGGAAGATCGTATTTATTTTTCAGATTAAAAATTACCGACTCTATGTACGATTCGGTCTCTTTTTTAACATGACTGTAATTTATTTCTCCGCTTTTTGTAGGGTAGTATTTCCAATCGCCGTCTTTATAAATTTGAAGATAAAAGTCATTTTCATAAGTGAATTTGTTTTTATTGTTGTTGTAAAGTGTGAAGGTAATGGTCTTTACGGTTTTGCGGTAATACGGTTTGTCAACATAAATTGAAAGCAAAACCTCAGGTTCTTCTTTATATACTTCAGATGATTCGGTGCTATTACTGCCGTTTGCGGCTGATGAGTTATGCTTTGAAGAACTGTCGGAATTCGGGTTATCGCGTTCGGGTAAAGTCAATATGCTCGAAGTTGATGAGTTGTTTGAACTTTGTGTGTCGGTTTGGTTTACTTTTCTGCAAGAGGTAAGGGTTAAAATAAAAGCTAAAACCAAAATCGGTAAAAATTTTTTCAAAATAAAACCGCCTTTCAGTAAACGACCACCCAAATACATAAGTAAAGGGCGGTCGGCATATTACTTAAAATTATTTTATGGTTCCGAGAGAAGTTTCTTTTTGTATAACATCGTGCGCGCCGCCCTCTACAATACTTGTTGCGGAAACAAGTGTAAGCTTTGCTTTGTCACGGAACTCGGGAATTGTTAATGCACCGCAGTTGCACATGGTAGATTTAACCTTGCTGAGTGACAGAGCCACATTGTCTTTTAAAGCGCCGGCGTATGGAACATAGGAGTCAACACCCTCTTCAAATGACAGCTTTTTGTCACCGCCGAGGTCATAACGCTGCCAGTTGCGTGCGCGTGCCGAACCTTCACCCCAGTATTCTTTGTAGTAACTGCCGTTGAGTCTTACCTTGTTGGACGGGCTTTCGTCAAAACGGGCAAAATAACGACCGAGCATTACAAAATCGGCTCCCATAGCGAGTGAAAGGGTTATATGATGGTCGTGTACTATACCGCCGTCGGAGCAAACGGGAACATAAACGCCTGTTTCGCGGAAATATTCATCACGCGCCTTGCACACCTCAATAAGAGCCGTTGCTTGACCGCGACCTATACCTTTAGTCTCGCGGGTGATGCATATTGAACCGCCGCCGATACCGACCTTGATAAAGTCAGCACCGCAATCCGCAAGAAAACGGAAGCCCTCGGCGTCAACAACATTGCCGGCACCAACCTTAACACTGTCGCCGTAATGCTCGCGAATCCAAGCAATAGTCAGCTTTTGCCATTCGCTGAAGCCTTCGGAAGAGTCTATGCAAAGAACATCGGCACCTGCTTCTATCAAAGCGGGAACACGCTGTGCATAGTCACGGGTGTTAATTCCGGCTCCTACGACATAGCGCTTTTTAGCGTCAAGAAGCTCGTTGGGGTTTTCTTTGTGAGCATCATAGTCTTTTCTGAAAACAAAGTATTTTAGGTTGCCCTCGGCGTCAACAATGGGCAACGAATTCAATTTGTTGTCCCAAATTATATCGTTTGCCTGTTTTAAAGTTGTGTCTTCGTCGGCTACTACAAGTTTATCAAGCGGAGTCATAAAATCGGCAACACGGGTTGACCTGTCCATACGGCTTACACGGTAATCGCGGCTTGTGACAATACCCAAAAGCTTTCCGTTGGCTGTACCGTCAGATGTTACTGCAACGGTTGAAAAACCGTTCTTTTCTTTAAGATCCAAAATGTCTTGCAGGGTGCTGTCAACCGAAACATTTGAAGCACTTACAACAAAACCTGCTTTGTAGGTTTTAGCTCGGGCTACCATTGCGGCTTCGTCTTCAACCGTTTGTGAGCCGTAAATAAAAGATACGCCGCCTTCACGGGCAAGTGCCACGGCAAGCTTTTCACCCGATACCGATTGCATTATGGCAGACACCATAGGAATGTTCATAGATATGGCAGGCTCTTCACCTTTTTTAAATTTTACAAGCGGGGTCTTAAGCGATACATTTGCCGGTATGCACTCCGCCGAAGAATAACCCGGAACTAAAAGATATTCGTTAAATGTGTGTGAGGTTTCGTTAAAATAATATGCCATAACTGCGTTTTACCTTTCCTTAAAAATATATTTTTTCAATTATATCTTTTTTGTTTGTAAATGTCAATGTATAGAAAGTAAAAAATATGTTATTATATGCTGATTTTTTATAAAAACATCTAAATTTGTGCTTGACAAAAGGGTCAGCGGTATATATAATATAGTTCGTGACTTCAGGTCATTTTGTGAGGTGCAGTATGATTCTTGATTTAAAACGCATCTTTGCTACCGAAGGCTCGGTTTTAGAAATCAATCATTCGATTGATATGAGTAGTGTTGATTTTATGGGTAATTTTCCGCTCAAAAATCCCATAAAGATAACAGGTTCGGTTTTTAACAAGGCAAGTGTTGTGTCTTTAAATTTGTTTATTGAATATACTTTTTCAGCTCCTTGTGACCGTTGCGGCGTTGAGACGCAGCACAAGCATACCGTTACGGTTGATAAATTGCTTGCCACCGCTATTGAGAGACAGGAAAGTGACACTATTATCACCGTTCCGGATATGAAATTAAATGTGGATGAGTTTGTGTATTCCGAAGTCATTTTAGATCTGCCCAGCAAACACCTGTGCAACGATGATTGCAAGGGTATTTGCACCGAGTGCGGTAAAAATTTAAATGAAGGTAAGTGCGGTTGTGAAACGCATGAGGTTGACCCGCGCCTTGCCAAGCTTATGGAATTACTTGATGAATAATTCTTTCATTATTTATTTTAGGTTAAGGAGGTGCTGAAAATGGCAGTACCGAAGAGAAAAACATCAAAAGCAAGAAGAGACAAAAGAAGAAACAATTTATGGAAGCTTACCGCTCCTGCATTGGTAAGATGTTCCGATTGCGGCGCTTACAAACGTCCTCACAGAATTTGCCCCGCTTGCGGCAAATATAACGGCCGTCAGGTTGTTGAAATCGCAGAATAATTGTTTTTTTAGAGGGGGAGCGAACCCCCTCTTGTTTTTTGCCTTGAAATACCTTATAATATAAATTTAAAAGGCGGTGAATGTGTGTCTGTTATAATTAAAGATGTAGAAAACAAAAGTCCTGCGTATAAAGCGGGCATAAAATCCGGCGATACCTTGTTATCGCTGAACGGTAACACAATAATAGATGTGCTTGACTATCGCTTTTATCAGGATAACGAAAAAATAATTGCCGAGGTTATAAACGCAAAGGGCAAAATTAAAAAATTTAAAATTAAAAAGGGCGAATATGACGAATTGGGTTTGATTTTCGACACCTATTTGATGGATGAAAAACGTTCCTGCAAAAACAAATGTATTTTTTGCTTCATAGACCAACTACCCAAAGGCCTTCGTGAAAGCCTTTATTTTAAAGATGACGATTCCAGACTTTCGTTTTTATTCGGAAATTATATTACGCTTACAAATATTACCGAGCATGAAATAGAGCGTATTATAAAAATGCGCATAAGTCCTATTAACATTTCGGTGCATACCACAAATCCGGAATTACGTGTAAAAATGATGAAAAATAAAAATGCGGGCAAGGTGCTTTCTATCATAGACCGCTTTAATGCCGCCGGAATAAAGCTTAATTGCCAGCTGGTGCTTTGCCCCGATTATAATGACGGCGACGAGCTGCGTCGCACACTTAATGATTTGTTAGAGCTCGAAAATATGCAGTGCATTGCCGCAGTACCTGTGGGTCTTACAAAACACCGCGAGGGGCTTTGTGAATTGGAGCCTTTTAATAAAGAAAGAGCGTCCGAGGTGCTTGACATAATAAACGAATATGCCGAAAAAGCAGTTCAAAAATACGGCGAAAGGCGCATTTACGGTTCGGATGAATTTTATCTGTTAGCCGGCAGAGAAATTCCGCAGGCAGAATTTTACGGCGATTTTTTACAGCTTGAAAACGGGGTAGGGCTTTGGGCACTTCTAAAATCTGAGGCCGAAAATTCTCTTTCGGAAATTAAACCTAATGCTTCACAACGCCATGTTTCTATTGCTACGGGGGTCAGCGCTTATCCTCTTATTCGCGAAATTGCCGACAAATGCCAAGAAAAGTGTAACGGTCTTAAATGTGATGTTTACCCAATAAAAAATAACTTTTTCGGCGAAAGGATCACCGTTTCGGGTCTTATTACCGCAACGGATATATATGAACAGTTGAAAAATACCGATTTAGGTGACACCTTGCTTATACCTTCAAGTATGCTGCGAGCCGAGGGCGATATGTTTTTAGACAGCGTTACGGTAGATGAGCTGTCAAACAAACTTAATATTGAAATCAAACCGATAGACAATGACGGATATTTACTTGTAGATGAAATTTTAGGAAAAAATATATAAAACAGGAGGCGTATTTAATAGTGGCTAAACCTATTATTGCCGTTGTCGGCAGACCTAATGTAGGTAAATCTACATTGTTTAATAAGCTTATAGGAAAGCGCCTTTCTATAGTTGACGATACACCCGGTGTTACCCGTGACCGAATTTACGGCGACACCGAATGGCGCGGCAGAAAGGTTATGTTGGTTGACACCGGCGGTATAGAACCCAAGACAAACGATATAATTTTGTCGGGTATGCGCTCACAGGCTCAGCTTGCCATTGACACCGCAAATGTAATTATTATGGTTGTCGATATGCAGACAGGCGTTACGGCTACCGATGCCGAGATTGCGTCAATGCTGTTAAAAAGCGGCAAACCAATAGTTTTATGCGTTAATAAATGCGATAGAATAGGTGAAGTACCGCCCGAATTTTATGAGTTTTATAATTTGGGACTCGGCGATCCTATTGCTGTGTCCTCGGTACACGGCACCGGAACCGGTGATTTACTCGATGCGGCTTATGAATTTTTGCCGGATACTGCCGATGAAAGTGATGAGGATGTCATAAATGTTGCTGTTATCGGTAAACCGAATGCCGGAAAAAGCTCGCTTGTAAATAAAATTACGGGCGAAGAACGCTCAATAGTGTCAGATATTGCAGGCACCACGCGAGACGCTATCGACTCTCTTGTAGAAAACAAATTCGGAAGATTTAACTTTATCGACACGGCGGGACTTCGCCGTAACAGCCGCATTGAAGACAAAATTGAAAAATACAGCGTTATTCGAGCAAAAATGGCTATAGAACGGTCGGATGTTTGCGTCATAATGATTGACGGTACCGACGGCTTTACCGAGCAGGACTCTAAAGTAGCAGGCCTTGCCCTCGAAGAAGGTAAAGCGTGTATTATTGCTGTAAATAAATGGGATATAGTTGAAAAAGACGGTCAGACAATGGACAACTACCGCAAAAAGCTGATGAACGATTTTTCATTTATGCCCTATGCTCCCATAATTTTTATATCCGCAAAAACAGGTCAGCGGCTCGAGAGACTTTTTGAACTTATAAATTATGTACGCACGCAAAACACTATGCGTATATCTACAGGTAAGCTCAATGATATTCTTGCCGACGCTACGGCTCGCGTGCAACCGCCGTCTGACAAGGGTAAGCGACTCAAAATTTACTATATTACACAGGCTTCTACCTGTCCTCCTACCTTTGTTTGCTTTTGCAATAATGCAGAACTGTTCCATTTTTCGTATCAGCGTTATCTTGAAAATCAAATACGCTCTACATTCGGTCTTGAGGGCACGCCCGTGAGGTTTGTTATCCGCGAGAGAGGAGATAAGAACTAATGATTTTATATGCAGTACTTATGGTAATTGCCGCTTATTTGTTAGGCAGTATCGGTTTTGCTGTAATATTCACTAAAATTTTCGTAAAAACCGACATTCGTGAATCAGGCAGCGGAAATGCAGGCACAACAAATGTTATGCGTGTGGGTGGCTTTTTACCCGGAGCGCTGACATTTATATGCGACGCATTAAAGGGTTTTGTTGCGTGTTACCTTGGTAAATTGGTTTTTGCTTATGCTTTCGATTCTATCGAGTGGGGAATATATGGCGCATTTTTATGCGGCGTAGCCTGTATGTTGGGGCATGTTTTTCCTATATTCTTTCAGTTTAGAGGCGGCAAGGGTATTGCCACAAGTGTTGGAATTTTCGCTGTTTGCTGTCCGATAGCTATTATCTGCGGTCTTGTCGTTTTTGCACTTGGAGTGTTAATTACAAAAATAGTTTCCATTAGTTCTATGGCGGCTACCGTTACTGTTGTAACGCTTACCATTATTTTTTATAACCGTGAGGCTTTGTTTTGGCCGCAGGCTGTTCTTGCTTTGGTAATGGGTATAATCGTGGTACTGAAGCATATTGAAAATATTAAAAGACTGATAAACGGCTCTGAAAACAAAATCTCTGTCAGGAGGAAAAAGTAATATGGCAAAGGTTACTGTTTTAGGTTCAGGCGGCTGGGGAACAGCACTTGCAGTATCAGCCTTAAAATCAGGTCACACGGTATCACTCTGGTCACCGTTTGAGCAAGAGGTAAGCGAGCTTAACAAAACAAGAGAAAATGTTAAATTGTTGCCTGGCATAAAAATACCCGATGATATAACCATAACATCTGACATTAACTGTGCTAGCGGTTCGCTTATAACTGTTATTGCCTGCCCGTCGGTTGCAGTGCGTTCTGTTGCAAAACAACTGTCTGCGGTCGAAAATCACGGTATTGTTGTTAATGTTGCAAAGGGCTTTGAAAAGGGTACTTTAAAAAGACTTTCAGAGGTCATTGCCGAAGAACTTCCAAACGATAAAATAACCGTTTTATCGGGCCCGTCGCACGCCGAAGAGGTAGCGCGAATGATTCCTACTTCGCTTGTAGCAGCCTCTAAAAGCTTTACCGCAGCCTCAATAGTGCAGGATGTATTGGCAAGTGAAAATTTGCGTATTTATACTTCAAATGATCTTATCGGTGTTGAACTCGGCGGAGCTTTAAAAAATGTTATAGCCGTATGCGCCGGTATATGTGACGGGTTAGGATTGGGCGATAATACCAAGGCGGCTCTTATAACCCGTGGGCTTAGCGAAATGGCAAACCTTGGTGTTTGTATGGGTGCCGACGAACGCACATTTATGGGGCTTACGGGTATCGGAGATTTGGTTGTTACATGCACTTCACGCCACAGCCGTAACAATCGGTTTGGTAACAAGGTAGGCAGTGGAATGCCGATAGAACAGGCACTTAAAGAGGTAGGAACCGTTGAAGGCTTTTATGCAACTCTTATGGCTTACCAGTTGGGGCAAAAATACGGTGTTGAGTTGCCGATAATAAATTCGTGCTATAAGGTGCTTTACGAAAATTACCGTGCAGACACGGCCGTAAAAGAGCTTATGATGAGACCAAAACGCACAGAAAGATAAATTTTAAATATTATTCTTGACAACGGCGACCGATTATTATATAATAATCAAGTCGCCAAAATACGCTGCTATGGCTCAGGTGGTAGAGCACGTCCTTGGTAAGGACGAGGTCACCAGTTCGAATCTGGTTAGCAGCTCCAAAAATCCCGTTCACGATAGTGGGCGGGATTTTTACTTTTTACTTCTTACCTATTCACTCTTACTTCACAATAAAGATTTCCACGGGATTTTTGGGAAGTAAGAAGTAATATGTTAGAGGTAATAAGTATTGCGGCTTTGCCGCTTTTATGCTATAATACATCTACAGGTCGGTGATTTTTATGAATACAATAAATTTTAAAAACAAGGATGCGAAAGTAATTGCACACAGAGGTCTTTCGGGAATAGAGACGGAGAACACTAATGCTGCTTTTGTTGCCGCAGGTAATCGTTCCTATTATGGCATCGAAACAGATATCCATCGTACTGCGGATGGTAGGTTTATTGTTAGTCATGACAATAATCTTAAGCGTCTAGCGGGAGAAGACATTGATGTCGAAACCGCAACCCTAGCAACGCTGCAGAATATAGTTCTTTATGATAAAGATGGTAGTAAAGATAGGGCAGACCTGCGTCCTTGTAGTTTGGAGAATTACATCAACATTTGTAAAAAATATGGCAAGCATTGCGTAATAGAATTGAAATCAAATTTTACGGTTGAAGAAACATCTCGATTTATTGATATTATAAAGGGTTACGAGTATTTAGAGCATACCACATTTATTTCCTTTTATTATGAGAATTTGAAAAAAATAAAGAATATACTTCCGCAACAATCGGTGCAATTCCTGTTTGGTGAATTTACCGAGGGACTGATAGAAAAACTGGTTGCCGATAAGATGGATGTCGATGTATATTATGAAGCACTTAATAAAGAAATTATAGATGTTCTGCATGATGCAGGGTTAAAGATTAATTGCTGGACTGTTGATAAAAAAGAAATTGCAGAACAATTAGCAAAATGGGGAGTCGATTATATAACATCAAATATACTTGAGTAAAATTGAAGAAATGACAGATTTTTAAAATCCTCAGTTTTCAGGCACATTTCATTCGTGTCATTAAGTTCAAAACACACAGAAAAAACTCTTGTTCGAAAGAACAAGAGTTTTTTCAGTTATATTCGCCTTCGGCGAGTTATATTGAGCTTCGCTCAGTTATATTTGCTTCGCAAGTGTTATTCGCTTCGCGAGTTATGGCGGCGAATATAATATCACTTTTGCCAACGGCAAAAATATCACTATGCCGTAAGGCATAATATCACTCTGTGCGATAGCACAGAATATCACTAACAACTTGCAGCTTCGCCGCTGTTATGCTATACTAAATCCAAGGTGGTGATGAGAATGAGATGGAGAGATAATTTTAAGCACACTTTTGATTTTACTTATGAATTAGTAAAAAAGAAGTTTTCTGATATTAGGTTCCCTTGTTATGGTGGAAGGTTCTATTGGGTTTTGTTTTCTCGTAGTTTTGAATATGTCTATTTTTATTTAACACAGGATAGTCTCATATATACCGCAAGTAGTGCTTATATTACGGAAATACCATTTAAAGATATAACAAAATTATCTATTAAGAGGGGCTTGTTATTCAAGCGTTCCATTCGTATTCATTTGGTTGCGGATAAAAATTATCATTTTCTTATTAATGACATAAAGGATTTTTCAACTAACTTGACGGGAAATGGGTCGAACAATGTGAAAAACTTCATTAAGATACTGCAAGATAAAGTTGATATTTGACAATTAAAGAAAACACTCGGTTTTCAGGCACATTTAATTCGTGCCATTAGGTTCAAATTACCCAAACGAAAATCCGTTCTCGTAAGAGGGCGGATTTCCGTTTGTATTTTTCATTCTTCAATAATCATCATTCATTATTAATTAAGCGAGAACGGATTTTCGAATGAATAATGAATATTGAAATCGCTTACGCTGATGAATAATGAATAATTGTTGCTGCGTTTCGAAAATTCTTGTAGCCTCAACGTTTTTATGCTATAATACACACGGGCGATGGCAGATCATAGAACCGTCCCCTGTATTATTAAAATCTCCCGAATTTACGGAAGATTTTTCTTGTATTATATTGTGTTTTGGTGTATATTAAGGTTGAATTGAGTGCATATAAAAGGTGGCGTTAAAAAATGAAATTTTCAAACCAAAAGTATGAATTACAACTTGATAAGATGGGCGCTGTAATGTCGCTTAAAAGTATGGGAAAGCAGTTTATAAAGCAGCGATTGCCTCTTTTTGTCTTTCAGTTGCGTGATGGTGGCAACACACAAATAATAAATTCAGATCAAGCACAAAACATTACACTTTGTGATAATGGCGATAATATAAAGCTTAAATACGAATTTAAAAGTTTAACTTTTGACATAAAAATGGTTTTTGGCAATAGAATAGAAGCAACCTTTTCATTTCAAAATTATACTAATATGTATGTTGAGTGGGTATCGTTTTACCCTCTTGCAGTACCAAACGATTTGGTAAGCACGGGCGGTAACGGCCATATTATAATAGATACAAACGAGGGTATGCTTATTGAGGATATAAAGCTTAAAGAAAACTTTTACCCGTATAAATTTAGGTCGCTCGATTATCCAAGCGAAGG
>ERZ780149.2239-NODE-2239-length-18436-cov-3.329362_pt1 | contig 18436 bp, 12 predicted proteins | sample MGYA00511367_ERZ780149 | MGnify/ENA primary metagenome ERZ780149 (study PRJEB29588, sample SAMEA2153852) | human gut metagenome | biome: human gut; feature: human-associated habitat; material: faeces | place: Denmark | collected 2008/2010 ... | reverse complement strand
TCGCTATGGTGGACAGCAATCTGCAACGGGAACACATTCTGCCGAGCGAAAAAGCGTTTGCCTACCACTTCGTCGTCCGGGCGCAGAAGCTGCGGCGCCGTCTTTACCTCCGGTTCGTTCGCAGCAGTGCTTATCACGGTATGAACAAAGCCATACAGCGGATCGACTCCTATGTGCGTTCTCATGCCAAAATACCACTTATTGCCCTTTTTCACGGAATGCATTTCCGGATCCGTCTTTGACTCCGCGTTTTTTCCGGATGACGGTGCTTCTATGATGGTTGCGTCAACTATGCTTCCGCCATGCACCATCTTTCCCTCTGACGAAAGGCTATCCTGCACTTCCGCAAAGAGCCGTTCGGGAATTCCGTGCGCGTTCAGCAGCGCCGGAATTTGCAGAGCGTAGTCGCATCCGGAACCTGCTCATTGACTCCGAAATTCACTCCCATAAATTGCTTCATCGCATAGCTGCCGTATATTGCGTCCTCTATCCCCTCGTCAGAAAGGCTGAACCAGTTCCGGAGAAGGTACATCCTTAGCATTCTCTCGATGCTCTGCGGTCGTCTGCCGTGTTTTCCGTCCGGATAGTACGGCTCTATGATTTCCACCCATTTCCCCCACGGAATCACGCTCTCCATTTTCTCCGGAAATTCTTCCCGCTTCGTCTTCCTTCTGCGGTTCCCGTATTCGATATCTGCAAAATTGATCTGTTTTTCCATGGCTTTTCTCCCTCGCCGCTTTCTTATTCCTATTATACCACATCCGGCGCGGTTGTTCAAGTATTTAATCAGTGGTCCTTTTGGGGGAAGAAAACTGCAAGCAGTTTGGCGCGTCAGCGACTGATGAGGGGGGATAAATCTCCTCTTTCATCATTTGATCGATCAACTCCCGTCAACCCCGCCCCGCTCTTGTTGATAGGGATTTTTACAGCCTCTTTTCGCTTTCCGGGAAAGGTCATCTCGCGCCCTTGCGGTAAGCCAGGGGGGAGATGCCGTTGCAGTGCCGCTGGAAGACACAGCAGAAATAATTCGGATTGGAGAAACCGAGCATTTCCGAAATTTCGTGAACCGACAGCTCCGGACGCTCCAGCAGATTTTTTGCACAGCGGATGCGATAATGATTCAGATACCGGATCGGTGATTCACCGGTCTCTTTTTTGAAAATTTTGTTCATGTAGCGCGTGGAAAGATGCACCAGATCGGCAAGCTCTTCCTCGTTCCGGATGGTGGCGTAATTTTCGTGGATGTAGGCGCGGAGCTTGCGGACGTAGGCGGAATCGGAGCGTGGAGGGTGTTCCTTCATTGCCGCGTGGAGCGCAAACAGGCGGCAGAGCCCGGACAGCATATAGTAATGGTCATTGAGCCCGATGTAATTGGAACTGGTGAGCAGCTCGGCGAAAATGTTCTGCGCCTGATGCATATAGGTGCAGGGCAGAACCGTCGGAACCTTCGGAAAGCCGGCGTAGGCGAGCCAATCCGGGACGGTGGCTCCGTCAAACATGATCCAGTACTGCTCCCATGCGGGCGCTGCAGGGTCGCCGGATATGGTGTAGTAGTGCACGGTATCCGGTGTTTCGATGAAAACGCAGGGTCCCGTGACCGGCTGCCCGAAGTAAACGCCGCAGCCGCTGACAACATAGTGCAGGACCCAGACGTTCCGGCGCAGGGGCTTGGATTCGTAGCCGTGGGGCGGCATGGAGTGACCGATTTCCACAACGTGCGGTGCGCTCCTGCCGTGATGCTCGCTCATGAAAATGTCGGTATTGTTAGCGACATAATGGGCTTTGTACATTGCCGTGTCCTCCTGGCTGTATTCTGTGGGCGTGCGGTATCCGGCGGACTTTGACCGCAAATCGGATCCGCGCCTGACTTTATTATACCGCACGGCACGGATTTTGTCAAGAAGAGGACCAAAAAAAGAAGATTTGAGAGCAAAAACAGCATTTACTTTTGCCTGTGCATATGGTACAATAAAAAAGAGCCATACGAAACAAAAACAGGAGTTTGTCATGAAAAAAATCAAAATAATCTTGATCGGTGCCGGAGATCGGGGGACAACCTACGCGGAACTCGGCGCACAGAATTGTCCGGAATTCGAACTGGTCGGGGTTGCCGATCCGGATCCGGAGCGCAGGGATTACATCCGGCGAATGTTTGCACTGCCGGCGGATGCCTGCTTTGCGTGCTGGGAGGAGATCCTTGACCGCCCGAAATTTGCAGATGCCGCAATCATTGCCACGCAGGACCGGTTGCATTTTGCTCCCGCAATGCGCGCCATTGAGCTGGGGTATCAGCTGCTCCTGGAAAAGCCGGTTGCACCGACGCCTGCGGAGTGCCTGCAGGTTGCGGATGCCGCCCGGCGGCGCGGCGTGCGGGTGGTGGTCTGCCACGTTCTCCGCTTTACTCCGTTCTTCCGGTTGCTGAAGCGGCTGGTGGAGGACGGGCGCGTGGGGCGGATCATCAACATCTTTCACGTGGAGTGCGTCGGAAACGTCCACCAGAGCCACAGCTATGTGCGCGGGAACTGGCACCGCTCGGAGGACAGCACACCGATGATTTTGGCAAAGAGCTGTCACGATCTGGACATTGTGCAGTGGCTGCTTGGTGAGCGATGCACGCGGTTGCAGAGCTTTGGCGGGCTTTCCTATTTCCGGCGAGAGAATATGCCTGCCGGTGCGCCGGAGTTCTGCGCGCAGGGATGCCCGGTGGAAAAGGATTGCCCGTACAGCGCGCTGAAGATCTACCGTGACCGCGCCTTTCCCGCCTTTGTGAAAACCGCGACCAAAAAACATCATCCGACCGATTCCGACATTGAACGCGCCATCACGGAGACGGATTACGGCAGGTGCGTATTCCGCTGTGACAACGATGTTGTGGATCATCAGGTGGTGGATCTGGAGTACGAGGACGGTGCCACGGTTTCCTTTACCGTGAGTGCCTTCAACCGCGGCGGCAGAAAAATCCGCATCATGGGCACAAAAGGGGAGATTTCCGCGCAGATGTCGGATGATTTCGTCACGCTGTTCGATTTCGCGACGCGGCAGGAGACGAAGATCAGCATCTCCGAGGCTGTCCGGGATGAGAGCATCCGGGGCGGTCACGGCGGCGGCGACCGCGGGATCATCCGCAGCTTCTGCAGTCTTCTTGCGGGAACCTATGACGGAAACTCCATTACGGATATTGCAACATCGGTGGAAAACCATCTGGTCGCCTTTGCGGCGGAAGCATCCAGACTGAACGGAAGCGTGGTGGATCTGCGTACCTATGAGGAGGAAATCCGTAAATCCACGCATCAGGCGTAAAAACAGAAGAAACAGGCGTAAAAAATGTATTGATATTCCGGTGGCTTGCTGATATAATAAAGGTGGCTGGCAGAGATAATTCCGGAAAAACTTGTTTATCTCCATCGAACAGGCGCCCGGTTGTCGAGATTGCATCGGTCAATCTGCTGAAAATACCGGGAATGCAAAAAACACAGAAGAAAGTCAAAAAGAGCAGAGGTCTGCTCTGAAAAACAGAGATACGGAGGAAACCAAAGTGAAACAGATAGCAAGAAGCGTTTTGGCGGTCCTTCTGACCGCAGGGCTGCTGCTGGTCGGATGCACGGGACGGGAGACGCCGGGATCGGATTCCGGAACAACGCCTCCCGGAACAACGGACGGGACGGATAACGACCTGTACGCGGATCTGCCGCAGGGAGATTTCGAAAACCAGGATTTTGTCATTCTCAACAACATCAGTGACTATGCGATTACAACAATGGTTCCGGACGACCTGTCCAGTGCGGTCAGCAGTGCGATCTTTTCCAGAAACGAGTATGTCAAGCAGGAGCTGGATATTAACCTGAAGGTCAAGGAGCTGCCGTATGCCGAAAACAAGGAGCTGATGGAACGGCTGACGATCTCAGACCTTGGCGGAAAAAACGAATACGACATTTGTTACAACGAATCTTGGGCGCAGGCGATTCTGGCACAGCGCGGCGTTTATAAATCGGTCAATGACTATGCCTCTTACCTCAACTTCAACAAGCCGTGGTGGTACAGTGCGGCGATGGAGGAGCTGTCGGTATACGACAACCTGTTCTATGTGGTCGGGGATATGCAGCTGATGTGGTACGAATCCATCTGGTGCCTTGCTTTTAACACCGATGTCCTTGCCGCGTACGGAATCGAATCGCCGTACACCGATGTGCGGAACAATACCTGGACCTTTGAGCGGATGCATGAGATTGCAAGCCAGACACACGTGGAGGGAGCAACGCCGAACCATTACGGTGTTGCATCGCACATTGCGTTTGCTTCGGCAATGCTCAGCGCGGCGGATATCCGCATCTGCCGGCAGGATGAGAAGGAGGGGTTGGTGCTGAGTGAGCTGGACACGCGTTTTTCCGATGTTTACGGCACCATCATGCGCGATTTCTTCTCCGACAACGGGAATGACCGCGAGAACTATATCCGTACCGCGTACGATTCCGAGAGCTACACCTCCGGAAAGTTTGCCACCAAGGATACCCAGTGGGTGTTTGAGGAGGGACGTGCAACCTTCCTGGGCGGTACCATCGGAGATATGCGGCTTTATGTGGCGGGCAAGGCGGTTCCTTACGGAATCGTTCCGCTGCCGAAGTATGATTCCAATCAGGCGCAGTACGTCAGTTATGTTTATGAGGCGGGCGCACTTTGCGGCGTTCCCCGTAACCTGGGCAGTGAGGACAGACTCCGGCGGGTCTGCACGGTGATGGAGTGGCTTTGTGCAATCTCCTATCAGGTTGTAAAACCGGAGTACTACAACGTGATTCTGCAGGGCAGAATCGCCAAGGATCCGATTGCCTCGCAGATGCTGGATGTTGTGCTGGGGCTGACCGATCTCGGCATTACCCGCCTGGAGCTGGACAATATTTTCCGTCTCGGAACGGCTTCGGTCATTCAGAGAAGAATCTCCGACAACAAGAACGCGATCACCGGCGTGAAGAACAATCTGCCGCTGATCGACAGCAATCTTTCCGGAGTTCTTACGGCGTTCCGCCCCGCGGCGGAGACAACACCCTGAGGGGAGGCACATATGAAGCTGCGAACACTCAGGCTATGCGCTGCGGCGGGGGCGATGCTGCTGTGTCTGTCGGCGACCGCGTCCTGCACCGGCAAACCAAAGCAGCCTGACACCGGAACAACGGAGACAACCGCAGAGCAGAATGCACGCATGACGTTGATTCGGGACGGGGAATCGGTCGGACGGCTGGTCTATCCGCTCCGGGCAAGTGCGTGCCTGGGGAATGCGGTGACGGAACTGCAGACGCGGATCCGTGTCCTTTGCGGCGTGTCCCTGAAGGCAGGCGCCGATTCGCTGGTCCGGCAGGACGGCAGTCCGATGATCCTTTTGGGGGAGACCTCGTTTGAAGCCTCGGCGCAGGTCGGGCAGGGAGTGCCGGAGCACGGATTTACCATACGGATTGCGGACGGTCAGGCGGTGATTGTTGCCGCAGATGATGCCCTGTATCCGCTTGCCGTAAAGCATCTGCTGACGGTCTGCGAATCGCAGGACGGCGGGCTGACGCTGCCGCACGAATATACCTATACCAGTGAGAGCTATCCGTCCGTGGAGATCTTTTCCCCGCAGAACCGCGACCTTCAGATTGTCTACGCGGTCGACAGTGCCGAGGCGAAAAGCGCCGCGGAGGATATCCGGAATGCCATCTCGGAGCGGTTCGGCTTTGCTCCCGCCGTGGTGACGGATCTGGAGCCGCGTGCCGGGCGGGAGATTCTGGTCGGGGACACCAACCGGTCTCTTTCCCGGGAAAACCGTTCTCTGTTTATGGACCGTACCCTGCAGGTTGACCGCGCTTCCGGCTCGGTGGCTCTGACGGGCTATCTTCCGGAGGTTACAAAGGAGCTGTGCAATATGATTTCCAGTGAAAAGGGAGACGCCTTCTCTATCTTCCCGGCGCTGACCGGAACGCGGGCGGCGGAGGGCTTCGGAACCATTCCGCAATACCGGGAGACCGGCTACGATTTGATGAATCGGTCGGATCTGAATTCCTACTATGTCCAGTATCACAACACAACGGCGGAGGAATACCGCGCGTACCTTGAAAAGCTGGAGACCCTTGGTTTTACCTGCTATGCCCGGCGGGAGGTAAACGGCAATCTGTTTGCCACCTATACCGACGGCTACAACCTGCTCAGCGTCAACTATGCGAAGTTCTATCAGATCACACGCATTGCTTCGGAGACTGCGGCAAACGTGACGCTGGGCAGGCAAAGTCCGGATTCCACGGACAAGGTGACCACGCCGCAGCTGACGCAGATCAACGGCGCCTGTGCGTTTATCCTCCGGCTGTCGGACGGACGTTTTCTGGTCATCGACGGGGGACTCAACTATGAGAAAAACTGGAAGTCGATCTACGAACAGCTGGTGGCGCAGAATGTGCGTGGAGGAAAGCCGGTGATTGCCGCATGGATTCTTTCGCACGCACACGTGGATCACTACGGCGGCTTCATCGGGTTTGCCGAGCACTACGGCGAGAAGGTGACGGTGGAGTCGGTTGTGCTGAACATTCCGTCCTATGAGACCTACAGCAAAAATGTGGAGGCGGCGAATGTGACGCCGGATATGACCGAAATGATTACGCGTGCCAAGCAGGCAATCGCGGTCACCTACAGCAACGCTTCGCTGATCATCCCGCACGCAGGACAGCTGATGTGGTTCGGCGATGCAATGGTGGATATGCTCTACACGCACGAGGACCTGGCTCCCGCAGTGATGAAGGTGACCAACTCCTCGTCCCTGATCTACACCGTTACGCTGGGCGGACAGCGGATTGTCTTTCTGAACGATGCGCATGACGATGCATCCACCATTGTCTACCGGATGTACGGAAGCACCCTGAAAAGCGATATTGTTCAGGTGGCACACCACGGCTACAACGGCGGGAATACGCAGATGTATCTGAAAATTGCGGCGGATACGGCACTGTGGACCAGTCCGTATGCGACCGTGATGAAGGAGGGGCTTTGGAACAGCCCCAGGAACCATTTCGACGTGAAGAGCGTCCGGGAAAACCTGCTGATGGAGGACGAATCGGTCATGATTCTGCCTCTGCCGCACAAGGTCGGCTCCGCGCCGGATTACGTCAGACAATTCTCTTAGAGGAGGTGAGAGAAGCGGAAAGTGCACGCGTTACCCCGTACCCTGAAATCTGTAAAATGAAGGAAGGAAACAAACTATGAAACGCATTGTATCTGTCCTTATCGCTGTCCTGCTGTTGTCGTCCTGCTTCCTGTCCCTGCCGGTCCTGGCGGACGGAACGGAAACGAGCGGCGAACCGGTCGAAGTTGCAAACATTGATTTCGCAAAGAAATATCAGGATCTGAACCTGACACAGCCGACCGATGCAAACGGGCTGGAGAATCTCGGCATCGGTGTTGCGGACAAAACCTCGGTGAAGTATCAGAAGGCAAAAGCCGTTCTGACGGCGGACGGACTGACCTTCTCCTCGGTCAACTTCCGCGCACACGGCGTGAGCCTTGGAACATCCCTGGCGGAGAAAACCGATTACACGGTGGAAGCAGCCATGAAGTTCGATGCTTCCGGAAACAACTGCTACCTCTTTTTCGGCTTTGCAAATGACAAAAACGGGGACGGCGCGTGGGAGATCGTCAATGACGGCACCAACTTCCGTTTCGCCGACGATCAGATGCTTTTCAATGCCGGCTACGCATTCGACAATGCCGACAACGCGAAGGCACTGAAAACCGCAATCCGCAACGAAAAGAAGGTTGCATCCTACCGCTTTGTCGTTGAGGGCGGTAAGCTGGCAAAGGTGATCGTCTCCTGCGGAGATGTTACCGTGACCTACGCAAACACCGATCCGGCATCGCAGATCAGCGCCCAAAAGGGAAAGTTCACGCTTGCCTGCCGTGCCGACGGCGATCAGGTGCTGGCGGTGACGCTGGAAAAGCTGACCGTAACCGAAAAGGATGCGATAGCGGCTTTGGTCGAAAAGGATTACAAATCAATCTGGACTGAAAAACAGCTGACCGCCGAAACGCCGGCAGCCGACCTGGCAGAGGCGCTTGGAATCGAGGTTATTGAGCGTCTGCAGAAATCTTATCGCGACAAAAACTATCAGACACTGACCGACAAAGGCTTGGCAGTCGGCTCCTGGAGCGATCATGTCAGTGCGTATGTTGCTCTGAACGATATGACCGGCTACCGCGAGTATGTCTACGAGTATACCATGGCAATTGCGCAGGGGAATAAGAAGAATAACTATCTGGTTTACGGCTTCGGGTTTGACCCGGACGCACACACGGATCAGTGGTGCTTCACCAAACGGGTGGAGGGAGAAAACTACAGCGTGCTGGTTTTCAAATCGGATGACCTGTATTCCTGGGCGGATTTTGCCGCAACCGATGACGATGCGAACAAGACGAACGCCAAGGCGCTGAATGCCGCCATCGCGGACGGCGAATTTCTGACCTATCGGTTCTACGTCAAAAACGGGAAGATGAACACCTTCAGCGTAACCTTTGGCGACAAAACCGTTACCTACACGAATGCGGCAAAGGGACTGACGGTGGATCCGAAGAGCATGACGCTGTCCTTCCGCTGTGACGGCGGCAGCTCCAGCGCGGCGGTCCTGCGGTCCATGCGTATCTCCGGCGTCCGCGGTGAGGTCGATCCGCCGAAGCCGGAAGAGCCCCTGGAAAACATCCTGACCCCGAACCGCAAGCAGCCCGCCGAGCCGGAGCTGGCTTACAGCGACACCGCCGATACCAAATACAAGGCGGGGTATGTCCTGCATTACATGGACTTTGCCAAGGTGACAGATTTTTCGAAGACCGGTTATTTCGTAACCAACGATGCCGAGCCGGACGCCTTTATGATCAAGGACGGCGAGCTGCGTGTGAAAACCAACTCCGGCGACGGTGTAAAGGTTATGCTGACCGGGAACGGTATTCCGAAGAACATTCAGAACTTTACCGTGCAGATCCGGTTCCGCTTCGTGGAGCCCTCCCCCTCCTACTTTGTTTTCATTCAGTCCAACACCATCGGTGAGGACGGAAAGACCAGTGGAGAAACAAACACCTGTTTCCGTTACAATGGTGAGCTGGACAACTGCACGACCACCATGGAAGAAGAAACCGTAAAAGCATTCTGGGAAGCGGTCAGAGCCGGAAAAGAGGTTACATTCACTTACTCCGCAATGGAGCGGGAAACCTACCGCATCATTGCAACCTGTGAAGGTCAGACGATCGTTTGGATTAAGGGTAGCAACACCATTTCCACCAGCAATTCCTTCTTCGGCTTCATGGTTGGAAGAGGCACCAACCTGGCAATCTCCTCCGTGGCGGTGATTGCCGAAACGCCGGACGATTACGCCGAGAGCGGGCTGATCTGGCCGGGCGAGGCAAATGCGTTGGTGCAGAATGTCTCCGCAGACGCCGTTGCAAAGCATGAGCCGGAGCAGCCAGAGCCTCCGGCCCCACAGCCTCCGACCCCGGAGCCTCCGACCTCTGAGAAGCCGACCACGGAAGCACCGACCGGCGGAAAGACTGAGGAGCCGACCTCCGGCACGTCCGGGAAGGAGTCGCGCGGCTGTCAGTCGAGCGCTGACGCCGGCTGGGCGATCCTGGCAATCCTGCTGTCCGGTGCACTTGCCGGGGGATTGGTGAAGAAACGTCGGAAAGACTGATCCTGCATCAGACCGCTGTGTTCCCGGAAACGCGGACACAGCGGTCTTTCCGGATTACAGAGGTAAAAAACACACAGATGAGGCTACTATGAAAAGAACATGGAAACGGATTTCTCTGTTCCTGCTGGCGGCGGTATTGCTTGCCGGCTGCGGAACAGGCAAACCGGCAGAGAATGCCGATACGACCGGCTCTGCGGCGGATCGGTCCCTGCCGGGCACTGCGCTGGCATCGTAATCGATCGTTTATGCCGAGGAAGAGCTGAACGAGGCACTGTACCGGGAGTTACAGACCCTGCGGAATACCCTGCGGGAGCGATTCGGTGCGACCCTTCCTGTCCGGAATGATTTTGTCCGGGAAAACGATTCGGCACACGCGGTAGGGGAGTACGAAATTCTGGTCGGCGCCACCAACCGACCGGAGAGCCGGGCGGTCTGCGCGGAGCTGCACCGCGACCGGGACTACATCATCCGGCTGTGCGGCAAAAAAGTGGTGCTGGCAGGGCTGTCGCATGAAAGCGTACTGGCGGCGGTGCGTGCGTTTTCCGGGTTGCTTCCGCCGGCGGGGGCGGAGTCCTTCTTCCTGCCGGAAGCGGAGCGTTTTGTGAAGGGAGATTACGCAGTGTCGGAGGCTTCGCTGAACGGAACCGATCTCGGAGCCTACACGCTGATCTATGAGAACCGTCCCGCCTGCCGGACGCTGGCAGAGCGCTTGGGGAATGTGATCCGTGAGCGGACCGGTTATCTTCTGCCGACCGCCGCCGCAGGGGCAGCTCAGCCTGCCGGACCGTGCATCCGGATCGGCTCCACCGGTGTCCTTCCGGAGAACCTGCCTGCATCGCCCTGCTTTTATGCCGGCGCAGCGGGAGGGGATGTGCTTCTGTACGGGAGCGATATCCCGCAGCTTTACCGTGCGGTGAACCGTCTGCTGGAGGCACTGAGGACGGCGGAGGGAAATGCGGCATTGGACGTGCGGGACGGAGCGGTTTCCTGCGAGGATACCTCCATCCGGTCCATGAGCTTTAATCTGCTGGTCCACAACATGACCGAAGCGCGCGTGGGACGGGTGCTGACCATGATCCGGAAGCATCTGCCCGATACGCTCGGCGTACAGGAGGCAAGCGAGGAGTGGATGGCGGCACTGCGCGACGGTCTGGGGACGGAATACGCCTCGGTCGGTGTCGGACGGGACGCCGGCGGAAGCGGGGAGCACAGCGCAATCTTTTACCGGCGTGCGCTTTTTGAGGTGGAGGAAAGCGGAACCCGGTGGCTGACCGGGACGCCGGACACCGTTTCGCGCGTGGACGGGTCCATCTGCAACCGGATATTCACCTATGCGATCCTGCGGCGCCGGACAGATGGGAAGCGGTTTCTGTGCGTCAACACGCACACCGACCACGCCAAGGATCCGGCAGTCCGCCTGGCGCAGGTGCAGGCGCTGACCGCGTTCCTTGAGAAATACGCCGGTGTTCCGACGGTCATCAGCGGGGATTTCAACGAAATTGCCTCCGAGCCGTCCGTCCGGCATCTGATGGAATCCGGATTCGTGACTGCGTCCGATGTGGCGCTGGAGGCTGACCGGAAGCCTACCTTCCGGACCTCGGTGATCGACTATTTCTTCCTCACCGGCAAGGATTTTCTTGTCACCCGCTATACGGTGGATGACAGCCTGATTGACGGTGAGGCGCCGTCGGATCATTGTCCGATTCTGATAACCTATGATTTTGCCGGGTAAACCCGCACCGGAAAAGCCGAAAAACCACTTTACATTCCGCCTGCTTTGTGCTATAATGATGGGGAGTCCCTTTTTCGCAGAACGGAATGATTTTGTTGCAAGGAGATTGCTATGATCACTTATCGCTGGTCAACTGCGGCGGATTTCGACCGGATTCTGGATACCGCAAACCGCATTTTTTCGCTCCGCGTCAATGAAGACGGTACGGAGGTTTACGACCGCTCCTATTTTCGCACGCTTCAGCCGAAGCTTTACAGGAGCGCCGATGTCATGCCGCCGCATCTGCTGGCGTTTGACGGAGACCGTCTGGTCGGGCTTGCCGCATTGCGTGTCCACCCGGTCCGGATGTTCGGGCAGACGGTACAGGTCGGCGGCGTCGGCACGGTCGGCGTGATACAGGAATACCGGAGTCGCGGCATCATGCGCGAGCTGATGACCCGTCTGAACGCCGAAATGGAAGATCGGGGCGTTACAGTCGGGGAACTGGGGGGCAAACGCTCCCGGTATGCGCATTTCGGCTATTCGACCGGTGGCTACGGCATGGAGCTGACCTTCAGCCGGGATGACTGCCTGCCCTTCCCGGCGCTTGATTTCGCGGTCGCGGAGCTGTCCGGTGACGCTGCCCCGGAGGAAATCCGGTTGTTTCTGTCGCTGTATGACCGGACGCCGGTTCATGCCGCGCGGACGGAGGCGGATTTCCTTCCGACTCTGCGCTCCGGAAAGCGCAGACCGTACCGGATCCTGCGGGCAGGAAAAACGGTAGGGTATCTGTGCGCGGATTCCGGGCTGGACGCCGTCAGTGAGCTGGAGCTGGAAGATCCCGCATTCCTGCCGCACGCGCTGCACGCATTCTTCAATGAGGTGGGCAGATCCTCCCTGCTGCTCTACGGCATTGCGCCGGCGGAGACCGGAAAGCTGGCGCTTTTGCTGCCGATTGCGACTGCCGCAAAGCTGTCCGGGCGGGAGCGCTACCGTATTTTTGACTATCGGGGACTGATCGAGGCAGGTCTGCGCGCACGGGCGGAGCATTTTCCGCTGCTTCCCGGCACCGTCCGCTTTGCCGTTGACGGATACGGGACGCTGACCGTAACGGTGGACGGGACGGTGCAGGTGACACGGACGGAGGAGATCGCCGGAACGGTTCTGACCGGGGAGGAGGCGACCCGCCTGCTGCTCGGACTGCCGTCTCCCTGCGGAATTCCCGGAAAGCCGCTGTCCCAGCCGGCTTCGGCGTGGTTCCCGCTGCCGTTCCACAACCGCCCGTGCGACCGGATCTGAGGACTCCGGGAATCAATCACTCAAACAGAAAAGAAGGACAAACCATGCAGAACAGTTTATCGGAAGCGGCAGCAGAACGCCGCCTGATTGTGGCACACCGCGGTGTATCGGGCGGAAATATCCCGTGCAACACGCTGGCGGCGTATGAGATCGCACTGCGGCAGGGAGCCGACATGATCGAGATCGATGTGGAAATGAGTGCGGACGGAAAGCTCTTCATCTTTCATCCCGGTATGGAGCCGGTTCACCTGTGGTGCGCCGAACGCCTGCCGTACATGACCGCAGAGGAGATCAGCCGCTTGCGGTATGTCAACTTCGACCGGGCTCCGACGCAGTTCGGCGTTGCAACGCTGGACGCGGTGCTGGAGCAGTTCGGCAGCCGGTGTCTGATCAATGTGGATAAGTTCTGGGGACACCCGAAGGAAATTTATCAAGCCATCCGCCGGCACGGAATGACCGACCGCGTGGTGGTGAAGTCCTCGCTCTCCGAAAGGGTGCTGACCGTGCTGGAGGAGGTCGCGCCGGATCTGCCGTTCATGCCGGTTGTCCGGGATACGCACCCGGAGCATGAGCGGCTGATGCACCGACGGATCAACTACATCGGTGCAGAGGTTCTGTTCCGCGAGGAGTCGGCAGAGGTCGCATCGGAGCCGTTTCTTGACCGGATGCACCGCGACGGCAAGCTGGTCTGGGTCAATTCCATTATTTACAACTACCGTGAGCAGCTTTGCGCCGGGCATTCCGACGACCGCTCCCTGACCGGAGATCCCGCCGACGGCTGGGGCTGGCTTGCCGGACGCGGCTTTGACCTGATTCAGACCGACTGGCCGCTGATGCTGCGCGAATACCTGGAAAAGGAAGGTCTGCTCCGCCGCAGCTGAAAAGATCCCCCTCTGATCCATGACGGGTCAGAGGGGGCATTTGTATAGGCACCACCGCGCAATTCCGATGGTGCGAATCACAACTTGCAGAGTCGAATTTTTCGTCAGACGATACAAAAATTCGCAGGCTGTAGCAGAGCTACAGGCAAGGATTTTTGTGAAGGATCACGGAAAAGGCGCGAGCGAGTGCGCAACTGAAGATCGTGAATTGCGCGGCGGTGACTCTTACGGTGCAGTAAGGAAGAAATTGTGTCTTTGGGCGGTTTGGTTTTTCGTGATTGACAATGCCACTGAATTGTGGTATAATATGAAGTGAAGAGCAACGTGGCAGACTAAAATGGCAAGTTGAAGGGGCGGTATCGCGATGATAGTATGAACCGACTGGTGCGGAGGATAATCCGACACTGAATGAGACGATCACATTTGCGAATGACAGTGGAGGGAATTGGTTACGTTAGAATGAGTATGCATACAACCTGTCACCAACGGATGAGCTGATAACCGGCACATCACTCTGAGATTACAGTAGAACGGCATGGTTTCTTTTTGAATTGGGATATTGATCTGCTTATGATTGTATATCATTATGCGCATCGAATTTATGGAGATTGTTATGAAAAACAGAAAAGCATTTTACAATAGCAATCCGCTTACCAGGATCAGTCCTGATATTTCTGCAATTAAAAATGGCGCAAGTAAGACTTTACTGATTTCCAAGAGCTGTGTCGTTCTGAAAACGCAACAAGCCAATATGTTATTGCATAATCACCGATGCTTCGAATTGGTATACGTATTGAATGGCACAGTAAGTCAGCATATTGAAAAGAAGGGTGTTGTGTCCGAATATCAGCATTTGGGAGTAGGAAATTTCATCTTTATTGATTATAATACATTTCATGATTATCAAAACGCCAGCCATGATTTGGTTTTGATCAATTTCTTGTTTACGCCTGATTTTTTGATAGAAACAGCGGGGGAATGTACACTCTCGGAGTTATGCCGGCATCAAAACATTGATTTTGACGTTTCTTTGCTTAAAATGGATCCAGCAGACAGAGTATATTATGATAGCGATGGACAGATATTGGCGTTGTTTGAAAAAGCGTTGGATGTATATCATAAAAACCTACCGGGGCATCATGCTTTGCTGCGTTGTATGGCAATAGAGATTCTCCTCACTGCTTTTCAGCAGCATTTACCGAATTTGAGCGGAAGGCCCAAGCATAAGGCGATACAGGAAATTTGCGACTATGTAATGGAAAATTACACAGAGAATATTACTCTCTCAAAGATTTGTCAAGAGAAGTATTTCAATTCAAATTATATCAGCAAAAAATTTTATGAAGTGACCGGAATGACCTTTAACAAGTATTTGCAGAAAGTTCGGATTCAAAATGCCTGTGAACTTTTGATTGAAACGGATGCTTCAATTGAGATGGTTTCCGAAATGGTTGGGTACAACGATGTCCATTCTTTTCGCACAGTATTCAAAAAAATCATTGGTAGCACACCCAGAGAGTTTCAAAAAATATATAGTGGGAGATCATGAACGAAATAAAAAAGTATCAAGTGAACAACTCCGTAAAAAGCGGGTATTGAAAAAAGCCTTCTATGGTAGTATCAACAACTACCGTAGGAGGTTTTGTTATGTCGAGAGAAATTCGACACAAAGCGAGTACGAAAATGTGCTTACCCGGGCGGGTGATTCGTTAAAATGATCAGTATTTTGTTGCTCAACAAATGGAGGCAGACCATATTCAATCAGCAAAATGCACCGGCTTTTGGAGATGTCCGAAAGTGGCTACTATCGGGTTCATAGCGTAAAGCTATCAAATGTTACAGAATTGATTTGAAACCAGACGGTTTTACCCACCATTTTAGACGAAATTACCACTTTTTTTGTTATTTAGAAATGGTATAATATAAGTACCGATGAATCGGAAAAAAGAGAGGAGTTAATTGGAAATGGACGTACTGAAAAAAAGATTGGCGCTTTTTTGTGCCATTCTACTGCTTCTTGTTGCGCTGGCTTCGTGCGGAACAAAGACCGAAAAACCGAAGAGTACAGAAACTGCCACGACAACTGGGGGAGAAGATCAAACAGAAGAAATTCGCAACGATGTAGACGATCTTCCGGATGACTTGGATTTTGAGCAACATACTATCCGACTTTTTTCCTACGTGCAGAGTGAAACGGTGCGGGAAATGCTGCAGGAGGAGTCTGAGGTAAATGTAGTACAAGATGCTATGTTCAAACGAAATCTGAATTTGGAAGATCGGTTGAATTGTAGAATTGAAGTGTACGAACGGGTCGGTGATACAAACAGCAATTTTATTACTGACGAAATTACCAATTTGATCAATGGCGGTTTTGATACCTATAATATTATGACTACCGCCGGATATCGTATGTGTGGGATGGCTCAGCTGGGGCATTTTGCCAATCTGTTGGATTTGCCTTTTATCAACACAGAGAAGGATTACTATTCTCAAGGTTACAATGATGCGCTCTCTGTGGGAAATGCACAGTATCTTCTTACCGGTCAGTTCTCGCTGTCTTATTATCGGTACATGATAGGAATGTTTTTTAATAAAAATTTGTTTACCGATGTTGGCGTGGAATATCCCTATCAAACGGTTCTGAACGGAGATTGGGATTTTCATGAGGTGGCTGAACTGTCAGCGAATTTTTACAACGATCTCGATGGTAATGGCGTGAATGTTGATGATCAATTCGGTTATGTGATGTGGGTAGGATCGGGGTCTTCCCTCACGGATGGCTATATGGCCTCTGCCGGTCTGCGTGTGGTTGGAAAGGATGGGGAGAATCTTTATGTCAATGATTTGAGTTCTACCGCCAATTTTTCTAATGCAATAGATAAGATTTTGGGAATGATGTATGGCGATGGATCATATACCAGCTCTACCTATTTTGATGTGATCGGAAAATTTACAGCAGGTACCGCAGCTTTGACCAGCTTCCGGCTTTTCTTCCTGGAGGAAACGGGTATGAAGAATCTGGGTGAAACCAAACAGGGCTATGGCATTTTACCGCTGCCAAAATCTGATTCCGAGACACAGGATGAATACTATTCCTATATTCAGGATCAATGCTTGCTGTATGCTATCCCGCGCACGGTGGAGGGGGCAAAACGGGTGGAATCCAGCCAGTTTTTGGAGGCTTATGCCTCTGAGAGTTATCAAACTGTAAAATCGGCTTACTACGAAAGAGCTCTGACCTCGCGATATGCCAAGGATCCCGAATCCGTACAAATGTTGAAGATTATGGAATCATCAACCTTCTTTGATCCTGCTAATATCTATATTGGAACTGCTTTTAAGGCGTTCGGTACGACACAGCTGAGAGAGATGTATGCTTCCGGTACCAATACGATCAGTTCACTTCTGAAGGGCAAACGAGATTTGATCGTTGAGGAAGTAATTAAACTGAACCAGACTTTCCAAGAATTGTGGAAGGCTTCGGAAGAAGCCAGATAACAGATCTGTTCGATGACAATCGTAAGATTGATCTGTAACTCCGGCTCCGGAGCTTCTACCCTAATCGGAATGTACTTGCTTTTTACCTGTGCCGGTGTCGCGCGGCAGGGGAATTAACATGAACAAAGCAGAGGAATCAATATGAATAGAACGAATAAAGTATGGATGATTTTCTTGCTTTGCCTGACGCTGCTGCTCACTTCCTTATGCGCCTGTGAAAAGCCTATGCAACAGGGGGTTGACAAGACATCCGGAACCAATGCTGAATTTCCGGAGTCAACCGAATTTGCCGACTCAGATGAACCGGTTAAGCCGGATGTTACCGATAGCCGGGAGTGGAGTAAGCGGTATTGACTTTGCCATGGTAATCCATTTTCTGCACTTGGTCAGTAACATATTTTGAGGAATTGATCCTTCAACGCGAATAGGCGTTGAAGGAACAATCATAAAAAACAAAATTGAGGAGGAACTTATGAAGACCAAAGTTTTATCATGTTTCATCATTTTTGCCATGTTGCTCTCGACTTTTTTACTGGAATTTCCGGCGATCGCAGCAGACACTGCAGACACTGCTGCGTGGGATGGTAGCGTTGCTGCATCTTTTTCCGGTGGATCCGGTACTGATGATGACCCGTGGAAGATTTCAAACGGTTCAGAATTGGCTTATTTGGCCTCTCTTGTAAATTCAAATGGAAGTGCTACGTATAATCAATATTATATTCTGACTGCGGATATTGATCTTGGCGGTCGGGAATGGACAGGGATCGGTAATCAGAATGATGCAGGAAAAGCATTTAAGGGGAAATTTGATGGAAACGGTAAAGTCATAACCGGTTTTGCAATCGAGGAGGAACGGGATTACACACCGGGACTCTTTGGTATGTTGGATGGAGGTGCTGTAGTAAAGAATCTCACAGTGCACGGTTGTATACGCGCCGGATCAAAGAATGATTTTGGCGGCTTACTGTGCGTATCTGTTAATGGCGGTTCTGCTGTTGAAAATTGCACCGTGTATGCTGATGTGCAAATTACCCGTGCAGCAGGCTCAAAGAATTTTTACTTCGGCGGAATTACCGGCAGATTGGCCCCCGGAGGTAAAATTCAGGATTGTACGGTACTCGGAAAAATTCAACTTCAGGTAACGGCTTCTGCCACCAATACGCAGCGGCAATATACAGCCGGAATTGCGGCCAGAATCGATGCAGCCGAGATAACCAATTGCAAAAATTATGCAAATATTTCGCAAAGATCGTTTACAATCAAATGTGGCGAATATGATTATTATTCTCCTGGTGGAGAAACATTGGATGAAATCAACCAGAAGTATGATTTGAATCTTGATTATGGCGATAGTATAA